>JACXTT010000816.1_pt1 | contig 52862 bp, 49 predicted proteins | sample 9270951 | NCBI WGS metagenome assembly JACXTT01 (sample SAMN15532306, study PRJNA645909) | rock metagenome | isolation source: weathered quartz diorite | place: Puerto Rico | collected 2017-06-21
ACCCCTCTCCGCCATTTCATTTGTCACTTTCGTGGTTATCCCTTCACCTTCACAGCATGATAAACTTCCCGGCTACTGATTGATTATGGCGGTGAGAGCCGGCCCCCTCGGCGACGGAAGCTTGTGAACCCGGTCAGGTCCGGAAGGAAGCAGCCGCAGCACGCATTTCGGGTACTGAGGTGTGGTTGGCTCGAACCGCCACCCATTTTACACAGGCTGATTTAAAGGAAAGACAAGTTGAGCTACCAGGTCCTGGCGCGCAAATGGCGTCCGCGCAACTTTGCTGAACTCGTGGGCCAGGCCCACGTGGTGCAGCCGCTGGTCAATGCGCTGGACCATGGTCGTTTACACCATGCCTTTCTCTTTACCGGCACCCGTGGCGTGGGCAAAACCACCATCGCCCGCATCCTCGCCAAGTCCCTGAATTGTGAAACCGGTGTGACGTCCAAGCCTTGCGGCCAGTGCAGCGCCTGCAAAGAAGTGGACGAGGGCCGTTTCGTGGATCTGATCGAAGTGGACGCGGCCTCGCGCACCAAGGTGGATGACACGCGCGAGCTGCTCGACAACGTGCAGTACGCCCCATCACGTGGCCGCTACAAGGTCTATCTCATCGACGAAGTGCATATGCTTTCCGGCCACAGCTTCAACGCATTGCTGAAAACGCTGGAAGAACCGCCGCCGCACGTCAAATTCCTGCTGGCCACCACCGATCCGCAGAAACTGCCGGTGACGGTGTTGTCACGTTGTTTGCAATTCAATCTGAAGCGCCTGCCGCTCGATCAAATTGCCTCACAGATCCAGAAGATTCTGGATGCGGAAGGTATTGCCCAAGATACCGCCTCCATCAAGCTGCTGGCGCGCGCTGCCGATGGCAGCATGCGCGATGGCCTGTCTTTGCTCGATCAGGCGATTGCCTACGGCGGCGGCCAGGTCAATGAAGCGGAAGTGCGCGCCATGCTGGGCACAATTGATCAGAATTTTATCGAAAATATTTTGCAAGGACTGGAAGCAGGCGATGTCGGAGGTCTGCTCCAGGCCGTTTCCCAAGCGACCGAATTCGGTCTGGATTATGAGGCGATACTGAAGGACCTGCTGCTTTCACTGCACCGGATTGCGCTGGCGCAGGCCGATCCGGCGCTGGCGGGTGAGGAGGGCGAACGTGCGCTCGCGCACGCCCGCGCGATGTCGCCGCCGGATGTGCAGCTTTACTATCAAATTGGTGTGATGGGGCAGCGCGATCTGCCGTATGCGTCGGACCCGCGCAGCGGATTGGAAATGATCTTGTTGCGCATGGTGGCATTCCGCCCGGCGGATGCGGGTGAGATACGCGCATCTGCTCCCGCTACTACGCCGGCGCCCAAGACCGCGACGCCGACGGCGATGAAGTCTCAAACCGCATCACCCGTGACGGCAACGGCAAAACCTATCGCCGTACCGGCCAAGCCCACGGTCCGGCAAAGCTCGGACGCACCAGGAACAAAATGGAACGAAGTGGTGTCCCAGCTCGGCCTCACGGGCCTGCTGCGTGAGCTGGCCAACAACACTATATTAGAGTCGCATGCTGATGGTGTAATAACCCTGACGTTGGAAGAATCGCACGCGAAGATTCTCAACAAGGAACGCGAGGAAGAACTCAGGAAGGCACTGGAAAAATACCACGGCGCACCGATGCGCCTGAAGATGAATCTGGGCCACCCGAGCGTGGAAACGCCGGCAAAGGAAAAGAGTCGTTTACAGGACGAGCGGCAGCAGGCGGCGGTGCAGGCCATCGTGGAGGACCCCAACGTGCGCGCGTTGCAGGAAAAATTCGGCGCCCGGGTCAACCCGGCTTCGATTCGGCCCAAGGTTTAATTACGACGAGGACAGCATGAAAGGCGGATTGGGAAACATCATGAAACAGGCGCAGGCGATGCAGGAGAATCTGCGCAAGGCCCAGGAGCAATTGGCCACGATCGAAGTTATCGGCGGCAGCGGCGGTGGCATGGTCAGTGTGACCATGACTTGCCGATACGACGTCAAACACGTGCAAATCGACCCCAGCCTGTTGAAGGACGACAAAGAAGTACTGGAGGATCTTATTGCCGCCGCCATGAACGATGCCGTACGCAAGGTTGAGAAGACCACGGAAGAGAAAATGGCAGGACTGACTGCCGGACTCAATATTCCCGGCATGAAGCTGCCGTTCTAGCGCGCATGAACGACATTACTGTCCTGGAAGCGCTCAAACAGGCGTTACGCCGTTTGCCCGGCGTAGGCCCCAAGAGCGCCAGTCGCATGGCCTATCATTTGCTCGAACGCGACCGCGAGGGCGCGCGCACCATTGCGCGGGCGCTTACCGATGCGGTCGAGCGCATCGTTCATTGCAAGCGTTGTAATAACCTGAGTGAAACGGAGATGTGCCCGATCTGCTCGTCCAACCGGCGCGACAAGTCGCTGCTGTGCGTGGTCGAGTCGCCTTCCGATCTCGTTTCGCTTGACCAGTCTGGTGTCTACAACGGCTTATACTTTGTGCTCATGGGGCGACTGTCGCCGTTGGATGGCATTGGTCCGGATGAGATCGGCGTTCCTCGCCTCGAAGCCCTGCTTGATGAAGGAACTATCAAGGAAGTTGTCCTCGCCACCAATCTGACCGTTGAAGGCGAAGCCACCGCACACTACATCAGCGATCTGGTGCGTGCCCACCATATCAAGGCGACGCGCATTGCCTACGGCGTGCCCATCGGCGGCGAGCTGGAATACACCGACCGCAACACGCTTGCCCGCGCACTGGCCGGTCGACGCGAGGCATGAGTAACTAAAAAAAATCAGCGCGTCTACACGCATCAATTGCGTGGGGTCTGCTGTCATGCAAGGAGCGCGTATGCCCGGTGAGTCGTTGTTCTTCGTCATGTTTCTCGTTTTCACCGGAGCGGCTATTTTCGCCACGCTGGCGTTGTACGCGCGCCAGGCGCTGATCGTTTCCTATATTGTGCTCGGTGTGGTGATGGGTCCGTCGCTGTTGGGTTGGGTGACAGACGCCCCGCTGATCAAGGGTGTGGCCGATATCGGCATCATGTTCCTGTTGTTCCTACTGGGTTTGAACATGCATCCACAGAAGCTGTTCCGGCTTCTGGGCTCGGCATCGATCGTTACCGGGCTGAGCTCGCTCGTCTTCGGGGGGATCGGTTTGGCGGCAGGCCTCTTCCTCGGGTTTTCCTGGCTCGAATCCCTGATCGTCGGTGGCGGCCTGATGTTTTCCAGCACCATCGTGGGCCTGAAACTCCTTCCCACCACGGTGCTGCATCACCGCCACACCGGTGAAGTCATGATCAGCATCCTGCTGCTTCAGGATATCGTTGCTATTGCCCTGTTGATGATACTGCAGGCCGGCATCGGTGGACGGACCCTGATTGCCGATGTCATGGGCCTCACCCTTGCCTTGCTGGGCATTTGTCTACTGGCCTGGTTGGTGGAACGTTACGTTCTTATTCCGCTCATCGCGCGCTTCGATGCCATTCAGGAATATATTTTTCTGCTCGCCATCGGCTGGTGCCTCGGGCTGGCGGAGCTTTCGGTATGGCTCGGGCTGTCACACGAGATCGGTGCATTCATCGCCGGTGTGGCGCTGGCCTCGAGCCGTATCTCGCTTTTTATCGCCGAGAACTTGAAACCGTTACGGGATTTCTTTCTGATCATTTTCTTCTTCACGCTTGGGGCCGGGTTGGACATCAAGTTGCTGGCTGACATGCTGCTACCCGCCACGGTGCTGGCGGGCGTGATATTGCTCGTGAAACCATTTATTTTCGACAAGCTTCTGGTGCGCACGGGAGAATCCCCGACCCGCGCGAAAGAGATGGGCATGCGCCTGGGGCAGGGCAGCGAGTTCTCCTTGCTGATCGCGGTGTTGGCCCTGGAGACCGGCGCTTTGCGCAGTCAGGCTGCTCACCTTCTGGAACTCACCACCATTCTTTCCATGATGGTGTCGATGTACTTGATCGTCAGGCGCTACCCGACTCCTATTGCTGTCAGCGACGAACTGCGCCGCAATTGATCAAGACCGTCTGTTTGGCCAGACAGATTTGCGAATTTCCGGGAATTTCCCCAATTTCCTCACGAAAAGCCGCGTTGATCATGTTATCGGCTCGGCAGTAAACTAACGCTGTTTTTAACAGAATGTCCATTCATGGAGGATAGGATTATGGCAATTCAACTGGGCGATACCGCCCCTGATTTCACCGCTGAAACCACTGACGGCCAGATCAAATTCCATCAATGGTTGGGAACAAGCTGGGGAGTATTATTCTCCCATCCCAAGGACTTCACACCGGTCTGCACCACCGAGTTGGGCGAGGTGGCCAGGCTCAAACCGGAGTTTGAAAAGCGCAACGTCAAGGTCATCGGCCTGAGCGTCGACCCAATCGAATCGCACAAGGCCTGGGTGGGGGACATCAAGGAAACCCAGGGCCATGCTCTGAATTTTCCCTTGATCGCGGACTCCGACCGGAAAATTTCGAATCTCTATGGAATGATTCATCCCAATGCGAATGACACCTTGACCGTGCGTTCGGTTTTTGTCATCGGACCCGACAAGAAGGTCAAGCTGACTATTACTTACCCAGCCAGTACCGGACGCAATTTCCACGAGATACTTCGGGTGATCGATTCGCTGCAGTTGACGGCGAAGCACAGTGTTGCCACGCCGGTAAACTGGAAATTCGGCGAGGACGTGATTATCGTCCCTTCGGTAACGGACGAACAGGCCAAGGAGAAATTTCCCGGTGGCTGGAAAGCGCTCAAGCCGTATCTGCGCATCGTGGCGCAGCCCCGGCAGTAGTCTCTTTTCCGTCAAGGCCGTCTCAGCGGTTCCTCTGGCGTGTCGCGGGAGGTGGACGGGCTAAATTGACAATTACGTCGGTAGCTATCCGCCGGTCAAGGCGTTGATCTTGGCGGCGCAGATGAAGTCATTCTCCGACAAGCCCTTGACGCTGTGCGTGCTAAAGCGCATGTGGCAGCGGTTGTACCCTACCTCAAGGTCGGGATGGTGGTCCTCGCGGTGCACGATCCAGGCCTGGGCGTTTACGAAAGCCAATGTTTCATAATAATTCTTGAACTTGAAGGTGCGGCTGATTTCGGAGGCGGCTTCATTCAGGGTCCAGCCGGGGGTCTGCTGGATCAAATCAGCGGCACGATCGCGCGTCAGCGGCGGCGTTCCCGGCGCGCAGGGTTTGCAGGATTTTTTTGTCAGATCTGACATGGTGAACCCGCATTATTTGAATTTATAGTAGGTTTCATTCAGATATTTCACCAAATCATTGGCCTTGGTCTTGCCGATCGTAATATTCCCGGCGTGGCCGCAAGAATTGATTTGCTGCGTCAACCCCTCGAGGTTTTTCACCGACCTGTCCTTGCGTTTGTAAACACTGTCGTTGTGACAAGACGCGCAGTTCGCGTCGTGCAATTTCTTACCTTCGCTGGCATTGCCCGGTAACGGCGCGGCCTGAGCGGAAACGGACATGACGGCGAGCACTATAAAGTACGCAGGTAATTTGAGCATAACGCCTCCTTGTTAGCCGTATCAGGTTTTGCCAGCCAAGTGCGCGATGCGCAGCGCGGCGGGCGGATGCGAGTCGTAAAACGCGGAATGCAGCGGGTCGGGCGTGAGCGTGCTGGCATTCTCTTTGTATAGTTTCACCAGAGCATTCACGAGTTCGCGCGCGTCGGTTTGTTCGGCGGCGAAGCTGTCGGCCTCGTATTCGTAGCGGCGCGAACTCCAGGCGAACAACGGTTGCAGGAAGAAGGTGAATACCGGGATGACCAGCATGAAGAGCATCAAGGCGGCGTGGGTCGAGGGCTGTGTCATGCCAAGGCCGGTATAGAATCCAGGCTGGGTTATCAGCCATCCGAGCAAGGCCAGACCGAACAGACTCATGCCGAAGGTCAGTATCATGCGCTTGACGACATGCTTGCGCTTGAAGTGCCCCAGTTCGTGCGCGAGCACGGCCTCGATTTCCTTTTCTCCCAAATGCTCGAGCAGTGTGTCGAAGAAGACGATGCGTTTGGATTTTCCGAAGCCGGTGAAATAGGCGTTGCCGTGCGCGCTGCGGCGCGAACCGTCCATGACGAAGATGCCGCGTGAACGGAAACCGGTGCGTTCCAACAGCGCCTGGATGCGTTCGCGCACAGAATTGTTCTTGAGTGGCGTGAATTTGTTGAAGATTGGCGCGATCCACGCGGGATAGGCCCACACCAGGAACAGCGTGAAGCCGCTCCACAACAGCCACACATACACCCACCACAATGCGCCGGTCTCCTGCATCAGCCACAGCGCGGCCATCGCGAGCGGCATTCCGATAATTCCGAGCAACAGGGTTTTCTTGATGAGATCACCGAGGAACAGCCCCGGTGTTGTTTTATTAAAGCCAAAACGATTTTCAATCACGAAAACTTGATACAGGCTGATCGGCAGCTCGATCAGACCCATGATGATGAAAGCGCCCAGGATGAACAGGGTGCCAGTGACCAGCTCGTTCTGACCAAGATTGCGTACCAGACGATCCAGCCATTCCAGCCCGCCGCCCACGGTCCAGATCGCGAGCAGTACCGTGCCGTAGATATCCTCCATACGCCCGAAACGGGTATGTGCAATGGTGTAATTGGCGGCCTTGCGGTGATCGTCGAGTGAGATCTTGCGGCGAAAGGCTTTCGGTACCGCGTCACGGTTGGCGCTGACGTGGCGGATGTGTCGGCTGGCGAGCCACAGTTCCGTCAAGAGTGACAGACCGAGCAGACTGATAAATATGATCGTGAAGGTATTCATGCACCAAGGATGTTATCATCACCGCTCAAGAGACAGTAGGTAACGCGGGAAATTCTCGCCCAGCATCCGGAGACCACGCATGGCTCAACCACCCAACGGGGCGCAAGATAGTAATGCCCTGATCTGGATAGACATGGAAATGACAGGGTTAAATCCGGATACCGACCGGATTATCGAAGTCGCTACCATTATCACCGACAGCGAGCTGAACATTGTCGCGGAGGGCCCGGTATTGGTGGTACATCAGTCCGATGCCGTGCTGGCGTCCATGGACGACTGGAACCAGCGTACTCACGCGGGAACCGGCCTGATCGAGCGCGTGAAGCAGTCATCCCATACCGAGGCGGATGTTGAACGCATGGTGCTCGAATTTCTTCAAAAGCTTGTCCCCAAGAATAAATCCCCGATGTGTGGCAACAGCATCTGCCAGGATCGGCGATTCCTGGCGCGCACCATGCCACAACTCGAGGCGTGGTTTCATTACCGCAACCTCGACGTGAGCTCCATCAAGGAACTGGTGAAACGCTGGAAACCGGGTCTTGGCAATGGCCTGGTGAAAAAGAATACGCACAAGGCGATCGATGACATCCGCGAATCCATCGATGAGCTCAAGTACTACCGCGAACATTTTTTTGTGAAGTAGTTGTATCGACACTCTCCCTAATCCCAGGATATTAAAGACGCAAAAGAGTGTAACGTGACTTGTCACGCCATGAACATTTAAAATGAGTTCTGGCTAACGAGATCACTTGGACTTTTCATGTACAGAAGGCTTGCCGGTTCATATCTATCACTGATTGGCGTAATGCTTTTTGGTGCGCTAGCGATTGTCGGCTGTAAAGGTGGGAGCGGTGGAGTCGGTACGTCTTCGCCCGCCGTTGATAATAGTTTTCTCTATGTTAGCGGCGTTAACGTCAACTCCAGTAGCGTGCTGCTTTCATATAATAATGCCAATACCGTATCTGGAAATGCCACAGCCAATCGTATTGCCACTAGCGGCTCCACCACATTAAACGCCCCGCGTGGCATTGCCATCGATATGTTGCGCAATCAAATTTATGTCGCCAATTACGCTAATAATTCCATTCTGGTGTTTGACAACGTGCGTAGCCTTTCAGGAGGTGTTGCACCGGACCGTACTATTTCGGCGGGCACGCTTAGTGGACCCACGGCGCTGTTTATTGATGCGGTCAATGACAGGCTCTACGTAGCCAGCGCCGGGGCTGATTCCATCCTGATTTACGACAATGCCAGCACCTTGAATGGGTTCGTTACGCCTAGTAGAACAGTTACGGGAACAGCGACAACCTTGAATGCGCCATCAGGCATATTTGTCGACACCCCCAGGAATCTTTTGTATGCAGCGAATGGGACCAATCAGATTCTTGTGTTCAATAATGCTGATTCCATTGCCGGTAACGTGGCTCCAGCTAGAACCATTGACGGTTTAACCAACCCCGGCGGTATATATGTCGATATCATGGCGGATCGCCTCTACGCTGTGAACACCGGCCCCAGTTCTGTTTTTATTTTCGATAATGCCAGCACGGCAACCAACATTACTCCTCCTGACCGAATTCTCTCGGGCGGGTCTTCGTTGCTGAATCAACCACGCGATGTATTCGTCGATACCGGCGCTGATCGTCTCTATGTCACTAACGCCGCCGATAAATCTATTCTGGTATTCAACAGTGCCAGCACCGTGAACAACCCTGCTGTACCGGACCGACGCTTGAGCCCTGCGCCTGCGACAACTCCTTGGGGGGTTTATGTTGACGTTACACCGATCGTGATCGGCAGCACCAAGACTCTGGATGGCTACACGCGCAGCGATAACACGGCAAGTGATTTTGGCAGCCCGGCGACCGGGGACAAAGATGCAAGCTACTTGTCGAACGTCGGATGGCGTCAGCTGTATAGCTTTGATGTTGCCAGCATGCCTGCCACGGCGACAATCATGTCGGCGACATTGCGACTGTACCAATGCAACATAGCCGGCTTGCCTTATGCGCATTTGGGCAATGTTCTCGTGGATCAGGTTGATTATGGCAATACTTTAAGCGCTGGTGCGTACAATGGAATGACTGTGGTTTCCAATATCGGAACCTTGTCTACGACGCCTACCCTCGGCTACCGAAGCCTGAACGTCTCGGCGCGGCTGCAGGACGATTTGTCTGCTGCGCGGACTGCTTCGCAGTATCGGCTCAGGTTTTCACTGCTGGACCGCTTCACGAATGGTACCGACGATTATGTTCAATTCACCGATGCCGATGATTCTCTTTGTGCCGGTACGACCACCAACCAGCCCCCGCAACTGGCGGTTACCCTGAGGCCATAATTTTTCTGGCCAGCGCCCATTGCACGTGTTCCTGTACCAATTCCGAATCATGATTTAACCGTTTCTCAAGCGCCTTGATGACGGTCTCACTTCCGGGTGCATTGCCCAGGGCCACAGCGATATTTCTTAACCAGCATTCGTAACCAATCCGCCGGATGGCGGAGCCTTCGGTGTATTTCAAAAATTCTTCTTCGGACCAGGCGAATAGTCTGATCAGTTCCGGTGCATCGAGACCGTGGCGCGGAGCGAAGTCAGGTTCCGCGCTAGGTTGGGCGAAGCGGTTCCAAGGGCAGACGAGCTGGCAATCGTCGCAACCATAGATACGGTTTCCGATCAGGGGACGCAGTTCTATGGGAATCGGACCGCGCAACTCGATGGTGAGATAGGAAATACAACGGCGTGCATCCAGCTCATACGGCGCGACGATGGCCTGGGTCGGGCAGATATCGAGGCAGGCATGACAGGTACCGCAGTGGTTCTCAGCGGCCATATCTATCGGCAGCGGCAGGTTGGTGTACAGCTCGCCGAGGAAAAACCATGAGCCGGTCTGCTTGTCGATCAGGTTGGTATGCTTACCAATCCAGCCGAGTCCGGCCTTTTCGGCCAAGGCCTTCTCCAGCACCGGTGCGCTGTCTGTGAAGGCCCGGTATTGAAACGGCCCGACCTGTGACTCAATACGTTCGGCCAGTTTTTGCAAACGGGAACGCAGGACCTTGTGATAGTCTCGCCCGAGCGCATAGCGGGAGATAAAGGCCTGTTCCGGGCTGCGCATGACGGCTTCGCTGTCGGCGGCCTGTCCCGGAAGATAATCCAGGCGCGCCGAGATCACACGTAGCGTGCCGGGCTGTAATTCCTGCGGTCGGCTGCGACGTGTGCCGTGCGATTCCATATAATGCATTTCCCCGTGTCGCCCCCGATCAAGCCAGTTCAGCAGTCGGGTTTCGCCCGCGCCGAGTTCAACGTCCGCGATGCCAATTTTCTGAAAGCCAAGTTCCCGCCCCCATGCCTTGATGTCGGTAGCGAGGTGGGCGAGATTGATATTTTTGTTTTGTGCGTTACGCATCAGGGCCTATCATATACTCTTCAAATTAAAGGAAGCATGCATGAATCTCCCCGAAATCCTTTATACCGCTGCCCAAGTGCGGGAGCTCGACCGCCTGGCTATCGAAGAGCGCCATATTCCCGGGGCGAGGCTGATGCAGCGCGCGGGAGAAGCGGCATTCGATCTGTTGCGGACACGCTGGCCGCGTACGCGGCGGGTCGTAGTAGTGTGCGGACCGGGTAACAATGGCGGAGATGGCTATGTGATGGCACGTCTGGCACGCGAGGCTGGTTTGACGGTTGATGTCTTGAGCCTGGGCGCGGCGGAAAAAATGCAGGGCGATGCGGCGGCGGCGCGCAAGAAATGCAAGTCCGCCGGAGTTTCCATCAGGAATTTTCAGGATAACTTTCTTGCTGGCCACGATGTCATTGTCGATGCCCTGCTCGGGATCGGACTGGAGCGCGCGGTGGAAGGTGAGTGGCGCGCGGCGATCGAATCCATAAACGATAGCCGTCTTCCGGTTTTGGCCATGGACTTACCTTCCGGGTTGCACGCCGACACCGGCCGCGTCATGGGCGTGGCGGTGCGTGCGAACGCCACCATGACCTTCATTGGTCTCAAGGCCGGTCTGTTTACCGGTGCCGGATGCGAGCACAGTGGCAAGATTTTTTTCAATGATCTTGGTGTGCCATCAGATATCTACGCCAAAGTTCCTGCCTTGGTGCAACGTCTGACAGAATCATCGCTCCTTGGTCTTATTCCGGGACGTCGGCGCGACATGCACAAGGGCGACGCTGGCCATGTGCTGGTGATTGGCGGTGATCATGGCATGCCGGGGGCGGCACGCCTGGCGGGCGAGGCGGCATATCGCGCTGGAGCCGGGCTGGTAATGCTGGCCACACATCCCGAGCATGCCGCGCACATTAGCGCGGCACGGCCGGAATTGATTGTTCACGGTGTTGCCGCGCCGGAAGAATTGCGGCCATTGTTGGCGCGCGCCGACGTGGTTGCCGTCGGGCCAGGGCTGGGGCGGGGGGAATGGGGCGATGCCCTGTTTGGCGCCGCGCTTGATACCAAGCTGCCCATGGTGGTGGATGCCGATGCGCTGAATATCCTTGCTGCTGACCCGTTGATGCACACGGATTGGATACTGACACCCCATCCCGGCGAGGCGGCGCGCCTGCTGGGTATGTCGACAGAGGAAATACAGGCCGACCGTTTCGCGGCGGCGCACGAGCTAGTGGCGAGTTTCGGCGGGGTGTGTGTGCTCAAGGGGGCGGGTACGCTGGTCGCATCATTATATGATGGTGTGGTGTCTGTCTGCGACCGTGGCAACCCGGGCATGGCCAGCGGTGGTATGGGGGACGTGCTGACCGGCGTGATCGCCGGACTGCGGGCGCAAGGGTTGATATCACCTGTGGCCGCGCGTCTCGGTGTCTGGGCGCATGCGGCGGCGGGCGATGACGCCGCCCAGTCGGGTGAAATCGGCGTTCTGGCTTCAGACCTGCTTCCCCATATCCGCCATCGCCTTAATCGCCTGGTGCGACATGTCGACCGTTGAACGGCCGGCACGCACGGAGACGGAGATGGAGGCGCTGGGGGCAAAACTCGCCACCCGCGTGGGAAATGTTCGTCTCATCAACATCCACGGCCCATTAGGCGCCGGCAAGACCACGCTGGTGCGCGGGATGTTGCACGGCCTGGGCTATGCGGGCGCGGTCAAGAGCCCGACGTTTACCCTCGTCGAGCCTTACACCTTCGGGAATCTCCACTTTTATCATTTCGATCTCTACCGGTTGAATGACCCTGGCGAACTGGAATTTCTCGGCTTGCGCGACTACCTTGACGATAAAGGCGTGTGTGTCGTCGAGTGGGCGGAACGCGCGCACGGTGTTTTGCCACCGCCGGATGTGGATATTATGATTGAACCGACCGAGACAGGACGCATGGTACGGATCACGACACTGACCCCTCGAGGTGATGTTTGGCTGGAGACGCTGACATGAGGCCGGTGTCGCGCCTGTTTTTCTCCATCCTTCTGCTGCTGATATCCGCCATCGCATTCGCAGAACCTGTTTCCGTGCAGCACATGCGCGTATGGCGCGCACCGGATCATACCCGCATCGTATTCGATGTGAGCGGTCCGCTGGAACACCGTCTTTTTACCTTGCAGGACCCGCATCGCATCGTAGTAGACATGGACAACGCACGCCTGCAGGGGCCGCTGCCGGAAGTGGAAGCAGGCGGCCCGCTGCTTTCCGCCGTGCGCAGCGGCGCGCCGGAAGAAGGACCCTTGCGTGTCGTGCTGGACCTCAAGGCCGAGGCGCGTGCGCGGAGCTTCATGCTGAAGCCAGCGGGGCCTTACGGGCATCGTCTGGTGATCGATCTCTACGATATCAAGGCGGCACAGGAAGAAACGGCCGCACCGAAAGACGACGCCAAGCCCTCGACGTCCACGGAGCGCGCGGCGCCGGTGCGACCCATGGCGCGTGAACGCGTGGTGGCGATAGATGCCGGTCATGGAGGCGAAGACCCGGGTGCAATGGGGCGACGTTACCGTACGCGCGAGAAGGACGTGACGTTGTCCATTGCTCATGAGCTGGCCAAACTGGTGGCGCAGACGCCGGGAATGCGCCCCATGCTGATCCGCGACGGCGATTATTATGTCGGTTTACGACAACGTTTTGAGAAGGCGCGGCGCGCGCGCGCGGATTTGTTCATTTCCATTCACGCGGATGCCGTTCCCGGCCGTCAGGCATACGGCTCATCGGTGTACGCATTGTCGGAGAAGGGTGCGAGCAACGCCATGGCACGCATGCTCGCCGACAAGGAAAACGCTTCCGACCTGATCGGTGGTGTAAGCCTGAATGACAAGGACGACATGCTGGCGCAGGTCCTGCTCGATCTTTCCCACAACAAGACCATGCAGGACAGCCTGAGTCTGGGCGATGATATCCTGGCGGAGTTGCGACGCGTCGGTCCGGTACATATGCGCAACGTGGCCCAAGCCGGTTTTGCCGTGCTCAAATCACCCGATATGCCCTCGGTGCTGGTCGAGACCGCATTTATCTCCAATCCTTCGGAGGAGAAAAAACTTCGTACACCGGCCTTTCAGCAGCAATTGGCGAGCAGTATCTTTCGCGGTATCAAACGCCATTTGGCGCGTATCCAGACGCCATCGCCGGTTCCCGTGCAGGCGGCGAACGCCATCGAGCCGGCGCGTGAGCATATTGTGCGCAAGGGCGACACGCTGGTTTCGATCGCGCGGCAGTACAACATCCACGTGGATGCCCTGCGGTTTCTCAACGATCTTGGGGACGGCAATCCACCGGTAGGCTATACACTGCGTATTCCAGCCCGAAAAAGCGATAGTTAAATTCCTCCATTAATCCATCTGAGCACCCGATATTTTATTGCGTCGAGCACGGGGTTCTGCGCTAGAATTTGGATCAAGCGCTGATGAGCCTCTCAAGGAGAAATTTGTGGATGTGCCAAGAACCATGAAGTCGGCGGCATTTTTATTTGCCGTCGTGTTGACATTTGCCGCCTGCAGCAAGAAAGACAATGCCGTGTCGGGCGTCAATGCCGATGAAGCTATCGTCAAGATCGGTTCGGTGGCGCCCCTGACCGGCCCACAAGCGGCGCTGGGCAAGGACAACGATAATGGCGCGCGCTTGGCGCTCGATGAAATTAATGCCACCGGCCTCAAGCTTGGCGGCCAGAAAATTAAATTCGAATTAATGAGCGAGGACGATCAAGCCGATCCACGGATCGCCACTATCGTAGCGCAAAAATTGGTCGATCAACATGTTGCCGGCGTATTAGGCCACCTCAACTCCGGTAGCAGTATCCCCGCCTCGAAAATTTATTCTGACGCCGGCATTCCGCAAATCTCACCTTCCGCCACCGCCATTGCTTACACCGCTCAGGGATTTAAAACCGCCTTCCGCGTGATGACCAACGATCGTCAGCAGGGCAAAGTTTTGGGCGAGTACGCGGTGAAAAAAATGGGCGCCACGCGTGTGGCCATCATTGACGATCGCACCGCTTATGGCCAAGGCTTGGCGGACGAAGTAGCAAAAGCCGTGAAGGCTTCAGGCGGCGAAGTCGTGGCGCATGAATTTACCACCGACCGTTCCACCGATTTTTTGGCGATCCTGACTTCCATCAAAGGAAAAAAACCAGACGTTTTGTTTTTTGGCGGCATGTATCCGCAAGCCGTGCCGATGGTCAAACAGATGCATAGCTTGGCGATGAAAACGCGTTTTCTCAGCGGCGACGGCGCGCAGACTGCCGATTTTCTTAGTTTGGCCGGCGCCGATGCGGACGGTGCGACCGCTTCTTCGCCCGGCTTGCCGCTGGAAAGTATGCCCGGTGGCAAGGAGTTCAAGCAAAAATTCACCGCTAAATACGGCGTCATCCAAAATTATGCACCGTATGCTTACGACGCGGCCTGGGCCATGATCGAGGCCATGAAAAAGGCGGATTCAGCGGAACCCGCCAAATATCTCGCGGAGCTTCCGCGCGTGCAGCGCGATGGCGTCACTGGACGCATCAGCTTCGATGAACGCGGTGATATTCGTGGTGGCGCGATTACCATTTATCAGGTCAGGAACGGCGCATGGGAAGTTGTGGAAACCATCATGGGCGATGTTAGCCAAAAGAAATAAATAACTGGGACCGTAGATGGACGCGGATAGATACGCCAAATCTGCATTAATCCATTTAAACATCTGCATTTATCTGTGTTTCCCGTATCTTAATAAATGGACATCCTTACCCAGCAGCTGATCAACGGTCTCGTCCTGGGAAGTATTTATGCCCTGGTAGCCTTGGGCTATACCATGGTTTACGGCGTTCTCGAGCTGATTAACTTTGCCCACGGCGAAGTAGCGATGTTCGGCGCCATGATCTGTCTTGTCGTGATCGGCGCCCTCATGGGCAGCGGCGTGGCTTTGAACGGCATGACTATCGTGTTGCTCGGGCTCTTGGCCGCGGTGGTGGTCTGCATGGCTTTAGGCTTTCTCATCGAGCGCATCGCCTATCGGCCTTTGCGCCGCGCACCGCGCCTGGCGGCGCTGATTACCGCCATCGGCGTATCCATCGTGCTGCAGAATGTCGCCATGCTGATCTGGGGCAAGCAATACATCAGTTTCCCGCCCCTGTTCCCCGTGGTGCGCTACGAAATCGGCGGCGCGGTCGTCACCAATTTTCAATTTTTTATTTTTCTTCTGTCCTGCCTGCTCATGATCGGTTTATTTCTGCTCGTGAAAAAAACCCCCCTGGGACGCGCGATGCGCGCCACCGCGCAAGCCCAGGATATCGCGGGTCTCATGGGCATCAACGTTAATACCATCATTTCGATTACTTTTGTTATCGGCGCAGCGCTTGCAGCAATCGCTGGCGTCATGGTCAGCGCCTATTATGGACTGGCGCACTATTACATGGGATTTCTTTTGGGCCTGAAAGCATTCACCGCCGCCGTGCTGGGTGGTATCGGTAATATCGCCGGCGCCATGCTTGGCGGCTTATTGTTGGGAGTAATTGAAAGTCTTGGAGCCGGTTACATCGGCTCGCTCACGGGCGGTTTCCTCGGTAGCAATTATCAAGACGTCTTTGCTTTTTTTGTTTTGATTCTAGTGCTGATCGCGAGACCTTCCGGCCTGCTCGGCGAGCGCGTGGTTGAGCGCGCTTAAAATGACCTTGTCATTTTTAGACGATCACTGGCAGAAATGGAAACAAAATCGTCGCGCGGTGTGGGTGGTGTACATTGGCTTGGCGGTGTTGCTGGCCGCGCTGCCGTTCTTGACCGGCGCCGCTCTGGGCCGCGGATGGGTGCGTATTCTCGATTTCACGCTGCTCTACATCATGCTTGCGCTGGGACTCAATATTGTCGTGGGCTATGCGGGTTTGTTGGATCTCGGCTACATCGCGTTTTACGCCGTCGGCGCTTATCTGTACGCGCTCCTGGCCTCGCCGCATTTCGATGTGCATCTGCCATTCTGGGCGTTGTTGCCGCTGGGCGCGGGATTAGCCGGCATTTTCGGTATTCTGCTTGGTGCCCCCACGCTGCGTTTGCGCGGTGATTATTTAGCCATCGTGACGCTGGGTTTTGGCGAGATCATCCGCATTTTTTTGAACAACCTGAATTTTCCCGTCAACATCACCAACGGTCCGCAGGGCGTCAATCTTATTGATCCCATTTCGATAGGCGGATTTTCTTTCAGTCAGTCGCACACATTTTTTGGCCTTATATTTCTCGGTATCTATACCTATTACTATCTGTTTCTCGTTCTGACGTTGTTTATCGTCTTTGTCTCCTTGCGCTTGCAGCATTCGCGCATTGGGCGCGCATGGGTCGCGATCCGCGAAGACGAAGTCGCCGCCGAGGCGATGGGCATCAATACGCGTAACATTAAATTGCTGGCGTTCGCCATGGGCGCGTCCTTCGGCGGCATCAGCGGTGGCCTGTTCGCCGGGTTCCAGGGTTTTATCAGCCCTGAAAGCTTTAATCTGTTTGAATCGATCATCGTCTTATGCATGATCGTGTTGGGCGGAATGGGCAATATTCCTGGCGTTATTTTAGGCGCGATTCTGCTCACGATTTTTCCCGAAGCTTTGCGCTATATCGGGGAACTGCAGAAATATTTATTCGGCCGCATTCTGGTTGATCCAGCCGATCTGCGCATGCTCATTTTTGGGCTGGCTTTGGTCATTATCATGATCTTCCGTCCAGCAGGCTTGCTGCCGTCCGCGCGCCGCCGGCGCGAATTCGGTGCGGATGCCTCGGTGTTGGCGCAAGAACAGGCCTCGCTTTATGACCTCCGGCGCTGAACAAAAATTGGAACTGGCACGCGAAGCATTATTGCGTGTCAGTAATGTCGCCAAATATTTCGGCGGTGTGGTAGCGCTTGAAGAGGTGTCGCTGCACATTCACCCCGGCGAAATATACGGTCTCATCGGTCCCAACGGTGCCGGCAAGACGACCTTGTTTAACGTCCTAACAGGTCTTTATATGCCGGACAGTGGAACCATCACGCTCAAAGGTCATGATATTTCCGGCCTCAAACCGAACGAAGTGACGCAGCGGGGAGTAGCGCGCACTTTTCAGAACATCCGTCTATTCGCCAACATGACGGCACTGGAAAATGTTATGGTCGGACGGCACGCACGCACGCACGCTGGAATTGTGGGAGCGGTGTGGCGTAACGCCGCCACGCGCGCGGAAGAAGCCGCTATGCAAAACCGCGCTTATGAATTGCTGGAATACGTTGGCATCCACCCGCAGGCCCAATCGCTTGCTAAGCATCTCGCTTACGGCGATCAGCGACGTTTGGAGATCGCACGTGCCTTGGCAACCGATCCTGTGTTGCTTGCGCTCGATGAACCCGCCGCCGGGATGAATGCGAGCGAAACGATCAAGCTGCGTGAATTGCTGCAAAAGATTCGCGACGGCGGCGTGACGTTACTGCTGATCGAACATGATGTAAAGCTGGTAATGGGCTTATGCGATCGCGTAGCCGTGCTGGATTACGGCAAGAAAATCGCCGAGGCAACGCCCGCGGAAGCTCAGCGCGACCCGCGCGTGATCGAAGCTTATCTTGGCGGAGACACTTAGGTGAGCTTTTTGGTGATGCGGAATTTGCAGATTGCATACGGCGGAATCCAGGCCGTTAAGGGGATCAACTTAAGAGTCGAGAGCGGCGAGCTCATCTCTCTCATCGGCGCCAACGGCGCCGGCAAGACCACCACGCTGAAATCTTTATGCGGCCTCCTCACGCCGAGTCACGGCGAAATCCTTTATGAAGGCGAGCGTATAAACGCTAAACCTTCATATGAATTGGTGTGCCGCGGTATTTCGCTTGTGCCCGAAGGGCGCGGCATTTTCGGCCGGCTGACGGTGGAAGAAAATATTAAAATCGGTGCATACGTTCGCCGTGACAAGTCAGGCATACAAAAAGACATGAAGCGTACATATGACTTATTTCCAAGGTTGTTTGAACGCCGCACACAACAAGCCGGCACGCTCTCGGGCGGCGAGCAGCAAATGCTCGCTATCGGCCGAGCACTGATGAGTCGTCCGCGCTTGTTGTTGTTGGATGAACCGAGTATGGGTTTGGCGCCAATGTTGGTGAAAAAAATCTTTGAGACGATAAAACATATCGCAGAAGAGGGCGTTACGCTGCTGTTGGTGGAACAAAACGCAAAGCTCGCGCTCGAGATCAGTCAACGCGCGTATGTCATGGAAAGCGGAAAAATCGTTTTAAGTGACTCAGCCAGTGCCCTGCTTAAGAATCCCAGCGTACAACACGCCTATCTCGGCGGATAAGAGTGTTGTGTTGGGGCTCGCAACGCTCGGCCCAGTCTATCTGTAAATCTGTTCATTAAAACTCAGCCGCATTGGCTCCAGTCTTTGCTGGCGTCGATCCCAAGCGTTGCACGATTTCCGTTGCCAGACAGGTCATTTGATTTTTATCCAATAAGGCGTGTTGCGCGCGGCTATTCACGAAAAAAATATCTTCAGCGCGCTCGCCATAGGTGGCGACTTTCGCGGCGACCAAGTTCACGTGACACTCCTTTAGCGCGAGCGCGACTTGATATAGCAATCCCGGCCTATCTTGCGCCGTGACTTCCATGATCGTCAGTTGACCCTTCTGTGAAGTGCTGAAGGCAGCACGCGTTTCGATGGGGAAATGTTTGAGTTGGCGCGACAACGACAGCGATTGCCGGTCTCTTCCTGGCTGTGGATTAAGCAATTGGTCGCGCATGCTTTTTTGCAAGGATGCCAAGGCTACTGCTTCGGTCACGGATTTTCCCGAATGATCGAGCACCACGAAAGTGTCGAGCGCAAAACCGTTACGCAAAGTATGAATGCGCGCATCCATGATAGACAAGTTAAGCCGGTCAAAACCGGCGGTCATAATCACGAACAGATCATCGCGATCCGGAGAATAGATCAAGAATTCACTGCCACCGAGTTCAGGCGTATAGCGCGTGGCAACAATGGGTAATTCTGCGGCCGGCGCGCCGGCGATGATCTGCGCCTGCCACGCAAGGCTTTCCGCGTCATAGGGCAGGAAATAATCACTATCCAAATCTTGCCAGAAGCGATTAATTAACTCCGCGCGCGCCGGCGTCGCCTGCATCAGCGTCAACGCCGATTTGCGTAGATCCGCGATGTGTGCCTCCAGGTCAATCGGTTCGGCGATGCCGCGGCGTAGAAGCCGTGTGGCCGCGCTGTAAAGTTGCGACAATAGGCGCCCCTTCCAGGTGTTCCACACGGTTGGGCTGGTGGCACGCATATCAGCGACGGTCAGGAGATATAGGTTATCGAGATGTTCCTGATCGCCGACTTTCTGCGCGAAACGCAGCACCACGTCCGGGTCGGTGATGTCTTCACGCTGGGCGGTGCTCGACATGATTAAGTGATGACGTACCAGCCAGCACACGAAGCGCGTATCGTATTCGCTTAAGTTATGCAGCCGGCAAAAAGTCTCGGCTTCTTTTTCACCGAGTTCGGAATGATCGCCGCCGCGTCCTTTGGCGATGTCGTGAAATAATCCGCCGAGATATAAGCGCTCGGGTTTGACAAGTTTTTGGATGAGTTCGCTGGCAAGTGGAAACTCATGTCGAAATTCCGGTAATGTGAAACGACGCAGGTTACGCACGACGAAAAGAGTGTGCTCATCGACGGTGTAAACATGAAATAGATCGTGTTGCATCTGGCCGACAACGCGGCCGAAGGCGGGCAAATAAGCCCCGAGCACGCCATAAGCATTCATGCGCCGTAGTTCGTGCGTGATGCCGCGCGGCTGGCGCATGATTTCCATGAACAGACTGCGGCAGGCGAGGTCCTTGCGAAATTTGCCGTCGATTTGATTTACATAAGTACGCAATAAACGAATCGTGTCGGCGCGCACGCCTTTGAGTTCTGGATATTGTTGCAGGATCAGAAACAGTTCCAACATTGCGAAAGGAGCGCGCCCGAACACGCGCGGGTTTTTGACCTCGACGAAACCGTGGCGCGACTGAAAGCGCCGGTTGATAGATTTCACTCGCGCCCAGCGGCGCGTGAGCAGGACTTCCTCGAAATGTTGCAGAAGAATTTCATTGAGCAGTGACAGTTCCTTGATCGTGCGGTAATAACGTTTCATGAACTGTTCTACCGCCAGAGAACCAGGCTGGTCGGTATAACCAAAATGCGCAGCCAGCGCGCGTTGATGATCGAACAACAGCCGGTCCTCGCGCCGGTCGGCAAGATAATGCAAACCGGCGCGCACGTGCCACAGAAAATTTCTCCCACGGATCAGCGTGCGATATTCCTCTTCGCTCAGGAAGCCGCGCCCGACCAAGTCGCGCAAGGAGGTGGTGTCGAAATGGCGCTGCGTTACCCACGAGATCATGTGAATGTCACGCAAACCGCCGGGGCCATCCTTGATATTCGGTTCCAGGTTGTAGGCGGTATCGTGGAAGTGATGATGCCGAAGTATTTGTTCGTGGCGCTTGGCGGCAAAGAATTTGTGGCTTGGCCATGTTTTTGAGGAATGTGTCATTTGCCGCATCTTTCGGAACAGTTCCTCGTCACCCTCAAGCATGCGCGATTCCATGAGATTCGTCGTCACGGTGATATCGTCCCTGGCCTCGCGCACGCAGTCCTTTAGCGTGCGCACGCTATGACCCACTTCAAGGCCCATGTCCCAGAAGAAACGGATCAGGGTTTCGACGAAAGTTTGTGTTTTCGCCGGTTTGTCCTTATCGAGCAGCACCATAAGGTCGATGTCCGAGGCGGGGTGCAGTTCACCGCGACCATAGCCGCCCACGGCCACCAGGGCGATGCGAAAACCGGCCGGCAGCAAGGGCAAGTGCTTTTTCCAGGCGCGCACGATGAGTTGATCGATGAATTTGGCGTGTGCGGTGACCAGAAGCGTGGCGCCGCTGTTTTCGAAAAAACGTTTTTTGAGACTCTCGCGCCCGGTCTGCAACGCGCTACGGAAGAGGAGAAGGGGCTTGTCGGTTTCGACCAGTGATCGGTCAAACTCGCGGTTGTGGAACAGGCTATTCTGTGTGCTGGCCAAGAAGAACTCCATATTCCGCCGCTGGACCGGAGATGTTCACGGGCTCTCTCCAGGAACGAGCGTGAGAACTTCGTGGCCTGTATCCGTGACCAGTATGGTGTGTTCCCATTGCGCGGAAAGCGAATGGTCGCGTGTGACCACGGTCCAGTTATCAGGCAGCAGTTTTATTTCTTTCTTGCCGGCATTGATCATGGGCTCCACGGTGAAGGTCATGCCGGACTCCAGTGCCATACCCGTTTCCGGGTGTCCGTAGTGCAATACCTGCGGGTCTTCGTGGAATTCGCGCCCGATGCCGTGACCGCAGTATTCACGCACGACCGAGAAACCGTGCGCTTCAGCATGTCGCTGGATGGCATAGCCGATATCGCCGAGCCGCGTTCCCCGCCGCACGATCTCGATGCCCTTCATCATGCATTCATGCGTGATCTGTACCAGGCGTTTGGCTTGAATGGAGGGTTCGTCGACAAAAAACATTTTACTGGTGTCGCCGTGATAACCGTCCTTGATAACGGTGATGTCGATGTTGACGATATCGCCTTTCTTGAGTTTTTTGTCGCCCGGGATGCCATGGCATACCTGATGATTCACCGAGGTGCAGATGGAGCGCGGGAAGCCCTTGTAGTTGAGCGGCGCCGGGATTGCCTGCTGCACGTTGACAATGAAGTCGTGGCAAATCCGATCGAGTTCGCCGGTCGTGATCCCCGGTTGAACGTGCGGCCGTATCATGCGCAGTACCTCGGCGGCGAGCCGGCCAGCGACGCGCATTTTTTCGATTTCAGCGGGAGTTTTGATGGTGACGGGCATAAGTGCTTTGCTATGGTCGTATTGTCCGGGAATAACGCTGTTTTAAAAAGCCCTTTTGAAGGCTGGCTTTCATCCAAACCCATGAAAACATTGTCGTAATAGTCTTGCTATGGTATAAAGCCGCCCGCAGTAGTACCTAAACCCTAAACCCACACGCGGCACCGTCACATGTATCCGGGTGTCTGGTCGTTCCCCACGGGATCGACCGGATTGATACATGGGGTCCGCGGCGGAAAAACCCGAAGGAGAAATCATGAGCAATGTCACCATGCGACAGATGCTGGAGGCCGGCGTGCATTTCGGCCACCAGACGCGTTTCTGGCACCCCAAGATGCGCCCCTATATTTTCGGCGAGCGCAACCGTATCCACATCATCAATCTAGAAAAGACCCTGCCGCTGTTCAACGAGGCGATGGGGTACTTGACCAAACTCGCCGGTAACGGCGGCACGATCTTGTTTGTCGGTACCAAGCGTCAGGCGACCGACATCCTCGGAGAGGAGGCGTCCCGCTGCGGCAGTCCCTACGTGAATCATCGCTGGCTGGGTGGGATGCTGACCAATTACCGCACCGTGAAAAAATCCATTGAGCGTCTGAAAATGCTCGAATCGATATTGGCGGACGAAACCAGCAGACAGAAGCTTTCCAAAAAGGAACTACTCACTCTTGATCGCGAGCGTGCCAAGCTCGAAAAGAGCCTGGGTGGCATCAAGGAGATGTCGGGTCTGCCCGACGCCGTGTTCGTCATCGATGTGGGTCACGAATACATTGCCGTCTCCGAAGCCAAGAAGCTGAACATTCCCGTTGTGGGTGTGGTCGATTCCAATTGCAAGCCTGATGGCGTGGACTATGTCATCCCGGGCAACGATGACGCGCTCCGCGCCATCCAGCTTTACGCCCGCGCGGCGGCGGATGCGATTCTTGCTGGTCGTGAGCGGCATCAGGCATCGATTGTGTCGGGTGACGATGAGTTCGTCGAAGTGAAGGAAGAGCCGGCCAAGATCAAGATCGTCGCCAGGAAAAAGATGGCCGCCCCGCAAGAAGTCGTGTCGGAAGATGAGGTGGCGGTTGAAGTCGGTGAAAAACCGGCAGTCAAACCGAAGCGCATCGTGCGCGCCAAACCCAAAAGCGGTGGGCACGCGAAAAAAGAGGATCTTCCCGGCAAGGACGACGAATAAGAGACGTAACGACATCAAGGGGGCATGGCCCCCTTGATTTTATGTCGATGGCACTGGCCGCCGGCAAAGCAAGACGAGGATCGGGCATGAGCATTTCAGCACAACAAGTGAAAGAACTTCGCGAGCGCACCGGGCTGGGCATGATGGAATGCAAGGTGGCGCTGACGGAAACGAACGGAGACATGGAAGCCGCGGCTGATTTGTTGCGCAAGCGCGCGGGCACCAAGGTCGAGAAAAAAGCCGGGCGCATCGCCACGGAGGGCGCAATCGGTATCCATCTGAACCCCGATCGCAAGACGGCCGCCATGGTCGAGGTGAATTGTGAAACTGATTTTGTCGCCAAGGGCGGCGAATTTGAGGTCTTTGCTGTTGCTACCGCGATGCGCGTGGCCCGCAGTCAGCCTGCCGATGTGGACGCGCTTTACAAGCTGCCATACCAGGACGGCGCATCGACCACCATCGCCCAATCGCGCGAGGGCCTGGTCATGAAACTGGGTGAAAATATCAACGTTCGACGTTTTGAGAGGCTGACGACGGACAAAGGTCATATCGGCAGCTATATTCACGGACGAAAAATCGGTGTGCTGGTGGTGCTGGACGGGGGCGATGAAGCGCTTGCCAAGGATATCGCCATGCATGTCGCCGCCAGCCGGCCCGAATATGTTTCCAAGGATCAGGTCCCGGCCGCGGCTGTCGCCAAGGAAAAGGAGATATTCACCGAACAGGCCAGCGGCAGCGGTAAACCGGCGGACATCATTGAAAAAATGGTCATGGGCCGGGTCAACAAGTATCTCAATGAAATTACCCTGCTGGGACAGCCCTTCGTGAAGGACCCCGACACCACGGTCGAAAAACTGCTCAAGTCCAAAGGGGCGGTCGTGAAAGGCTTCATCCGCTATGAAGTCGGCGAAGGCCTGGAGAAACGGTCGGACAATTTCGCTGCCGAAGTGATGGCGACAGTCAAAGGAGTTTGAATCTTGACGGGCACATCCGGGGTTCCTGCTTACCGCCGCGTGCTCCTCAAGCTCTCCGGCGAGGCGCTGATGGGTTCAGACGCCTACGGTATCAATCGCGATGTGATCACGCGCGTCGCTTCCGAGATAAAAACGGTAGTTGCCAGCGGCATTCAGCTCGCTGTCGTGATTGGCGGCGGAAATATTTTTCGTGGCATCGCCCCATCGGCCCAGGGCATGGACCGGGCTACGGCCGATTATATGGGTATGCTCGCCACCGTGATCAATTCATTGGCATTGCAGGACGCGCTGGAGAAGGTGGAAGTTCCCGTGCGCGTGCAGTCAGCCCTGCGGGTCGACCAAGTGGTGGAGCCCTATGTGCGCCGCCGTGCGATACGACATCTCGAACAGGGGCGCGTGGTGGTCTTCGCGGCCGGCACCGGCAATCCATTCTTCACTACCGACACCGCGGCAACGCTGCGAGGCATGGAAATCGGCGCTGATGTCGTACTCAAGGCTACCAAGGTAGACGGTGTGTACGACCGTGATCCGGTGAAGCACGTCGACGCCAAGCGTTTCGAAACCATCAGCTTTGACGAGATTCTAGACCAGCGGCTTGGCGTGATGGACGCCGCCTCGATCGCCCTGTGTCGTGACCAGAATATGCACGTGCGCGTCTTCAGCATTCACAAGCCCGGCAACCTGATGCGTATCTGCTGGGGAGAAAATATCGGCACACTCGTGAGCAGTACGGCAGGGATGCCGCGTTTACGAACCTGAGGATGGAAAAGGAGGCTAGCTTTGACGCAATCAGTTGAAAGCATCACGAAAGACGCGGAAACGCGTATGGCAAAGTCGGTGGAATCACTGAGAAATGATCTGGGAAAGATCCGCACTGGCCGGGCTCATCCTGGCCTGCTCGAAAACGTGCGTGTCGATTACTATGGCAACAAGACACCACTGAACCAGGTGGCCAACGTCTCAGCCGCGGACGCCCGAACCTTGACGGTAACGCCTTATGACAAGAGTCAGGCTGCCGTGATTGAAAAGGCGATTCGAGAGTCCGATCTCGGGTTGAACCCCATGGCGTCAGGGGGTGTGATCCGCGTGCCGCTGCCGGCGTTGACCGAGGAACGGCGCAAGGAACTCTCCAAGCACGCGCGCGCTGAAGGCGAGAACGCCAAGGTGGCCATTCGCAGTGTGCGACGCGATTCCAACCAGCATCTGAAGGATGCCCTGAAGAAAAAGCTGATCACTGAGGATGATGACAAACGCGCGGAAGAGACGGTGCAGAAATTTACGGACCGTTTCATTGGCGAAGTGGACAAGCTGGTGGCCACCAAGGAAAAGGATATCATGCAGGTATGATTTTTTTGCCGCCAAGACGCGGAGTGCGCGAAGAAAGACAATAGACAGGATTAACAGGATTTCACAGAATTAAGAATTTTTGTGTTTTTATCCTGTTAATCCTGTGAATTCTTTCAGTCATGGCGATGACAGGCTATTTCACGAATGGATAAGAACGGCAATAACGACACGGCGACGACTTTGGCGGCACAATCCGACATTCCGCGCCATGTGGCCGTCATCATGGATGGCAACGGCCGTTGGGCCAAGAGTCGCGGGTTACCCCGTATCGCCGGCCACCGCAAGGGTGTTGAGCGTGTGCGTGACTTGGTATCCGCTTGCGTTGAGAAGGGTATCAAGCATCTCACGCTCTTTGCCTTCAGTAGCGAAAACTGGCGTCGTCCACCACAGGAAGTCCAGTTGCTCATGGATCTGTTTCTGAGCGCACTGGAAAACGAGATCAAGAAGCTACACAAGAATAACGTCCATTTCCGTGTGATCGGTGATATTGCGCGTTTTGGCGAAAAAATTTCCTCGCGTATCCAGCAAGCGGAAACACTGACGCAGGACAACCAGGCGTTGTTGCTTACGATTGCCGCCAATTATGGAGGGCGTTGGGATATCGCCCAGGCATGCGCGCAGCTGGCAAGCCGCGCCGTACGCGGTGAAATCGATCCCGCGACCATTACGGAAGCGAGCCTCGATCCTTTTCTCTGTCTGGCTGACGCGCCTGAACCGGATCTTTTCATCCGTACCGGAGGAGAACAGCGCATCAGCAATTTCCTGCTGTGGCAACTTGCTTACGCCGAGATGTATTTCACACCGGTCCTGTGGCCGGATTTCGATCGCGCGCAATTCGAACAGGCACTTGCTTCGTATGCCGGACGCCAGCGTCGTTTCGGTCTGACCGGTGATCAGATCGAAGCCGCGCGCCATGCTTAAAAAGCGCATTCTGACGGTTGTCATTCTGGTTCCGCTGCTGGTGGCGGCGTTGTTCTATCTATCCATTTTATGGATTGCCTTGCTGTTCGCTGTTTTTATAGCGGCAGCAGCGTGGGAGTGGGCCGAATTGTCCGGTCTGCGCCGATTCCAGGCCAAGTCTGCGTATGTGGTCTGTCTTCTGTTGCTCGGTATGTTGGGGCTGAATGCCATGTTGCATCAGCACGACCTGATCGTTGCTTTTCTCGCCGCGGCTGTGTTGTGGTGGCTGTGGGCGTCAATCGAGCTCATCAGCAGACCTGATGCCACTCGGGGAATGTTCGTGACGCTGGCCGGTAGGCTTGTTGGCGGATTTCTGGTGCTCTCTCCCCTGTGGATTGCATCGGTTTATCTTCTGGCAGCGGACAACGAAAGACCACGGATATTACTGTTTCTGTTTGTGCTGGTGTGGGTGGCGGACACCGCCGCCTATTTCACCGGCTCGGTGATGGGTAGAACCAAGCTTGCGTTACATATCAGTCCGGGTAAGACGGTAGAAGGCGTCGGCGGCGGTGTGCTGGGTGTCGTGCTGCTGGCTTGGCTTTGTGGGACAATGATCTGGAAATTCGAGGGAAGCCTGCTGGCGGTCTGGATGGGATTGACGACTCTGACGGCGTTGTTTTCAGTGGTCGGCGACCTGACGGAAAGCAAACTCAAGCGTATTGCCGGCGTCAAGGACAGCGGCAAGCTGTTCCCGGGTCACGGTGGCGTATTGGACCGTATCGATGCCCTGACCGCCGCGGCGCCGGTCTTCACGCTTGGCGCGATTCTTCTGTTGAAATACTGATACATGACCATCACGGATAAAAATTCCTCCACGGAACGGCTTGAGCACAATATTCGCGGTGTAACTATTCTGGGGTCAACCGGCTCGATCGGAATCAATACGCTTGATGTGCTCACGCGTCATCCCGGGAAATATCGCATCGTGGCGCTGACGGCCAACACGCAGGTTGACCGTCTTTTTGAACAGTGCCGGCGTTTCCTTCCGCTGAAGGCGGTTATGCTCGATCCGCGCGCTGCCGCCCAGCTGATGGAAAAAGTACGCCAGGCAGGACTCGATATCGATGTGCTGTCCGGCGTGGACGGCCTGAACGCGGTAGCGACGCATCCAGAAGCGCTTATTGTTGTTGCAGCGATTGTCGGTGCTGCCGGCCTGATGCCGACGTTGACCGCCGTGCGCGCGGGCAAGCGCGTGCTTCTGGCCAACAAGGAACCGCTGGTGATGTCCGGCCACGTCTTCATTGAGGAAGCGCAACGTTGTGGTGCCGAACTGTTGCCGGTCGATAGCGAGCACAACGCCATTTTTCAGTGCATGCCGGATAGCTTCCGTGCCGGCGTTCCGGCGACCGTCGTGCGGCGCATTTTTCTGACTTGTTCGGGCGGGCCTTTTCGCACCGCGTCGCCCGTCTCGCTGGCTTCGGTGACGCCGGAACAGGCCTGTGCCCATCCCAACTGGGTCATGGGTCGTAAGATTTCCGTTGATTCTGCGACCTTGATGAACAAGGGCCTTGAGCTGATCGAGGCCTGCTGGCTGTTTGGTGTGGAACCCGATCAGGTTGAGATAGTCATACATCCTCAGAGCGTCATTCATTCGCTGGTCGAATACGTTGACGGTTCGGTGCTGGCGCAATTGGGAAATCCGGATATGCGCACACCGATCGCACATGCCCTTGCCTGGCCGGACCGGATTGAATCCGGCGTAAAAAGTCTCAACCTGCTTGAGGTGGCGCGTCTGGATTTCAGTGCACCGGACCTGGAACGTTTTCCGTGCCTGCGGCTGGCGTACGAAGCGGCGCGCGGTGGCGGCACCATGCCGGCAATTCTGAATGCGGCCAATGAAGTGGCGGTGCAGGCCTTCCTGGATCGGCGCATCGGATTTACCGATATCCCGCACGTGATCGAGCACACCCTTTCGGAGTTGCCAGCTAGCCAGGATATTCAACTCGATGCCGTGTTGTCGAGTGACTTGCGCGCTCGCGATGTGGCGGGCAGTTTTATCGCGGCACGGAAAACGCGCGTAGGACATGGTGTTTTATGATGGACATACTTTATTATGCCGGCGCTTTTGTGGTGGCCTTGGGCATCCTGATCACGGTGCACGAATTCGGCCACTTCTGGGTGGCACGTCGTCTGGGGGTCAAGGTGTTACGCTTTTCCGTTGGTTTCGGGAAACCCTTATGGTCGCGCCGCGTGGGGAAAGACGACATGGAGCTGGCCATCGGGGCGTTTCCGCTGGGGGGTTATGTGAAGATGCTGGATGAGACCGAAGGTGATGTGCCGGCCTCGGAGAGGCATCGGGCATTTAACCGCCAGCCTGTCTGGAAGCGCATGACCATCGTGGTCGCTGGCCCCTTGTTCAATCTCCTTTTTGCCATTCTGGCTTATTGGGCGGTTTACATGATCGGCGTGGACGGTCTTCAACCGGTGGTCAGCAAAGTTGTCGAGGGTTCGATCGCGCAACGGGCCGGGTTCCAGGCCGGTGACACCATTCTAAGTATCGATGGAAAGGATGTGCAGAGCTGGGACCATCGACGCCTGTATATGTTTCAACGCGCGCTGGATCAGGCACGGATGATGGTTCAAGTGCGCGATGCCCAAGGCCAGGTAAAGCGGCTCGAACTGGATCTCTCGAATTATCCCGTCCAGGAAGTGAATTCCTCGCTGCTCGAGCGGGGTATCGGCCTGATAGGATATTATCCGGAGGCATTACCGGTTATCGGTGCGATTGAACCGGGTCCCGCCCTGCGCGCGGGCATGGAAGTCGGCGATCGTCTGGTGGAGGTCAACTCTCAGCCTGTGCGCACCTGGGTGGAAGTGGTTGCGCTGGTGAGCCATAACCCGGGCAGTTCCATTCACGTTGTTGTAGAGCGCAGCGGTCAGCGTCTAGATTTTGACGTTATACCGGATGCCATCAAGCAGGAGGGCGAGACGATAGGACGCATCGGCATCCGCCCCAGGTTCAGTGAAATACCCGATGCCATGCGCGTCAAGGTCCGTTTTGGTCCGATGTCGGCATTGGAGGAGGGGATCGGCAATACTTGGAGGATGTCCGCGCTCACGATCGAAATGCTCTACCGCATGCTCAAGCTCGAAGTGTCCACGCGTAACATCAGCGGGCCGATCACCATCGCACAGTATGCCGGTTATTCCGCCAAGGTCGGTGTCGAGCAGTTTGTACTGTTCCTAGCGGTTATCAGCATCAGCTTGGGGGTGTTGAATCTGTTGCCGATCCCGGTGCTCGATGGCGGACACTTATTGTATTACATTATCGAGGCCGTGAAGGGCAGCCCGCTTCCCGAGAGCGCGCTGGTGTGGGGTCAGCAGATTGGTGTGGCCCTGCTCGTCGGTCTGATGGTGCTGGCCTTCTATAATGATTTGACCCGGATTTTCCTCTGAACGACTGCCGCTTGCCAGATTCCAGAAAGAATCATAACGAATGAAACGATTTTTCGCGGCACTTCTCCTTGGTCTTGTTTGCATGTCCGCCAGTCAGGCGATGGATTCCTTTGTCATCAAGGACATTCGCGTGGAGGGTTTGCAGCGTATTTCCGCGGGCACCGTGTTTAATTACCTGCCGGTCAAGATTGCCGATACGTTGACCGAAAAGAAATCGCAGGATGCCGTGCGCGCCCTGTTCAAGACCGGCTTTTTCCGGGACGTGCATCTGGAGCGGGATAAGGAAGTCCTGATCGTGACCGTGGTGGAACGACCTTCGATCGCCGGCATCAAAATTGTCGGCACCAAGGAAATGTCGGAAGAAGACCTGAAAAAGGGTCTGAAGGAAGTCGGGCTGGCCGAAGGCCGAGTGTTCAATAAGTCATTGCTGGATCGTGTGGAACAGGAACTGCGACAGCAGTATTTTGGCCGCGGTTTTTATGCGGTGAGCATCCTGCCAACGGTAACGCCGCTTGAGCGCAACCGCGTTGACATAAATATCGAGGTGGCTGAAGGCGAGGTTGCGCGAATTCGCGAGATCAACCTCGTGGGTAACCAGCTCTTCCCTGACAAGAAACTGCTGAAACTTTTCACTCTCGGCCCTAAACCCTGGTATGCCCCTTTCTCCAGTCGCGATAAGTACTCGAAACAGAAACTGGCCGGCGATCTGGAACGCCTGCGCAATTTCTATCAGGACCAGGGATTTTTGGAATTCAATAATGACTCCACCCAAGTATCCATCACGCCGGACAAGGAGAAGATATATATCACGGTCAACGTTACGGAAGGCAAGAAATATATCGTGACCGGTTACAAACTGGCTGGAACCTTCGTAGTTCCTGAGAACGAACTGAGCAAACTGATTACCATCAAGCCGGGCAGCGTTTTCTCACGCAAGGAGGTCACGGAAACCACCAAAAAAATGTCCGATCGACTCGCCAACGATGGCTATGCCTTTGCCAACGTCAACGCCATCCCCGAGGTGGACAAGGACAAGTCGGAAGTGTTCTTTACTTTCTTTGTGGACCCGGGGCGGCGTATTTACGTGCGGCGTGTCAATTTCTCCGGCAATGTTGCCACGCGTGACGAAGTGCTGCGCCGCGAGATGCGCCAGCTTGAGGGCGGATGGTACAACGCCGAGAAAATCCAGCGTTCTCGAGTGCGCCTTCAACGTCTTGGTTTCTTCGATGACGTGAACGTGGAAACGCCGACAGTGGCCGGAGTGGCGGATCAGGTAGACGTCAATATGAATGTCAAGGAACGTCCTACGGGCAATCTTACGCTGGGCGTTGGCTATTCGGACACTGACGGTTTGCTGTTGAACGCCAGCGTTACCCAGAGCAATTTGTTCGGTACTGGAAAGGAGCTCGGCGTCAGCTTTGACAACTCAGCGTCTACCACCAATTTCAATATTCGTTATGTCAATCCCTATTACACTCAGGACGGTGTCAGTCGTGGATTCAATGTTTTTGAAAGCAAGGTCGATGCTGCCAATGCCAATACCGCCGCCTATTCTGCCGACAGCCAGGGAATGGGTATATTCTTTGGCATTCCCTTGAGCGAGGACAACAAGATCGATGTTGGTGCCGATGTTGAACGGATTGATCTGCATACCGACACCACCAGCGCTCAGATTGCCCAGGATTTTGTCGCCAAGTACGGATCATCCAATACGGTTCTGAAGACAACGTTGGGCTGGTCGCACGATACCCTGGACAGCCTGCTGCTGCCTACCTCTGGCAGTCTGCAACGACTAAGTGCTGAAATCTCCGTGCCGGGAACCGATATCGAATATTACAAGCTGACCTATCTTGCCGGTCGATACTGGCCGCTCAGCGATACTTTTACGTTCAAAGTGAAGGGTGAATTTGGCTACGGTAATGGTTACGGCAATACCGATGCGTTACCGTTTTACAAGAATTTCTACGCTGGCGGCAGCGGCACGGTACGGGGCTACCGTTCGCGTTCGTTGGGCCCCTTGGATAGCCTCCCACCGAATGATCCCATCGGTGGTAACCGGCGAGTGCTAGTAAACTCGGAATTGCTGTTTCCCTTGCCTGGCTCGTCCAGCGACAATAAGTCCATGCGGCTTAGCCTTTTCACCGATGGGGGCATGGTGTACGGTCCGGGCGAAAAGGTCGAACTCGGCCAGTTGCGTTATTCGGCCGGTTTGGCGTTTAATTGGTTCTCGCCCGTCGGGCCGCTCAGTTTCAGTTTTGCGATTCCCCTGAACGATAAGCCGGGCGACCGGACAGAATCGTTCCAGTTCACGCTGGGCGTGCCACTGCGATAAGCATAAGGAGACTGTTTTGCGCTTCAGAACCATCGTATTCAGAACAGTTGTGTGCGCGTTTGGCGCATGCGTCATGCCGGCTTCAGCCCTGTCGGCTGATCTCAAGATCGGGTATGTCAACGCCGTCAAGGTTATCGAGGAGGCTCCGCAGGGAGAGGCCGCGCTTAAGAAACTCGAAGCAGAATTTGCCCCGCGTGACAAGCAAATTGTCGAGATGCAGAACAAGCTCAAGCAATTGGAACAGGAACTGGAAAAAAACGCGCTGGTGCTGAAGGATGCCGAACACCGTTCAAAGGAATTTGAGGTTGTTACATTAAAACGCGACCTGCGCCGTGCCACGCAGGAATTTCGCGAGGATTACAATCTTAGACGCAACGAGGAACTGGCCGCGCTTCAAAAAATCGTACAAAAGACGATTGCGGAAATCGCCAAGCTGGAAAATTACGACCTTATTCTGGAAAGTGCTGTTTATGTCGCCCCCAAGGCGGACATCACCGAAAAAATTCTGAAGAAACTGGGCAAGAAATAGCGCACAATGGCCGTCACTCTCGCAGAGCTGGCACGGCGCTTCCAGGGCAGGGTGCGGGGGAATCCTGAACTCATTATTGAGCGTGTGGCTCCGCTGGAGAGCGCGGGACCGCATGATATTGCCTACCTCAGCGACAAAAAATATCTCCCAAAACTTGCAAGTACCGCAGCCGGTGCGGTGATTCTAAGCGAATCCGATTTCTCCCAGTACTCCGGTGCTGCGTTAATTGTCACCGATCCGCATTTGTGTTTCACGCGCGTGGCGCAATGGCTGCATCCATTTCCGGCGTTCAAACCCGGTGCGCACCCGACGGCGGTGATCAGCCCCGCATCACATATTGCCGGGACGGCGTGGGTTGGGCCCCACACCGTGGTTGATGGCGGTGTCGAGATCGAAGATGATGTATACATCGGGCCGGGCTGTTTCATCGGGGATCACGTCAAAATCGGCGCGCGTACCCGGCTTGTCGGGCATGTGTCTATCGGTGACCGATGTTCCATCGGAGAGGATTGTTTGCTGCATTCCGGGGTTGTGATTGGTAGCGATGGTTTCGGTTACGCCCGAGACGGCGAGACATGGCAGAAAGTACCGCAACTTGGTCGCGTGGTCATCGGGAACAGCGTGGAGATTGGCGCCAACACCACCATTGACCGGGGCGCCCTGAACGACACGGTTATCGGCAATGGTGTAAAACTGGATAACCAGATTCAAATTGCCCACAATGTGCGCATCGGCGATAACACTGCCATTGCGGCGTGTGTGGGTATCGCGGGCAGTACGATGATCGGCAAGCGCTGTACCCTCGGCGGACAGGCTGGCATTACCGGGCATCTGGAAATCGCCGATGACGTGCACGTAACGGCGGGATCCCTGGTCACCAGCTCAATAAAACAGGCGGGCGCTTATTCATCCAGTCTCAAGGCCGAGCCGGCGGAGAAGTGGCGCCGTAACGCGGCCAGGCTGCATCAACTCGATGAGATAGCGCGAAGACTGACCAAGCTGGAAGAAAAACTGCAACAGCATTCCGAGGAGCGCAAAAATTGAACTCAATGGACATCCATGAAGTCCTTAAATATCTTCCTCACCGCTATCCGTTTCTGCTCATCGATCGTGTACTGACATACACAAAGGATCAATCGATCACGGCGATCAAGAACGTGACAATTAACGAACCTTTTTTTCAGGGCCATTTCCCCAACCGTCCCGTGATGCCGGGCGTATTGATCGTCGAAGCCATGGCCCAGTCATGCGCCATTCTGTCATTCAAAAGCCTGGATGCCCTGCCCAAGCCGAATTCCATCTTTTACTTTGTCGGCATTGACAATGCACGCTTCAAGCGTCCGGTGGAACCGGGAGACCAGCTCAGGTTCACGTCAAACATCAAGCGGAAAGTAAAGGGAATCTGGATGTTCGAGAGCAGTGCCCACGTGGGCAACGATTTATGCTGCAGTGCCGATTTGATGTGCACCTACAAGGAAGCCTGATTGATCCATCCTCTGGCCATTGTTGATCCGGACGCCAAGGTGGGAAAAGACGTTCAAATCGGCGCATTCAGCATCATTGGTGCCGGCGTTGAGATCGGCAACGAGACCTGGGTTGGCCCGCATGTCGTGATTAATGGACCGACACGCATTGGCAATAAAAACCGGATTTTCCAGTTTTCATCGCTTGGGGAAGCCCCGCAACATCTCGGCTACAAGGGAGAACCCACATGGCTTGAAATCGGCGACCGGAATATTATCCGGGAATACTGCACATTAAATCGCGGGACGGTGGGAGGCGGTGGGGCCACTCGGGTGGGCCATGACAATTTTATTATGGCGTATTGTCACGTGGCGCACGATTGTCAGGTTGGAAACCGCACGATTTTTGCGAACGGTACCAGCCTTGCCGGTCATGTCAGGGTGGAGGATCAGGTAATTTTCGGCGGGTTTACGATGATCCACCAATTCTGTCGTGTCGGCGCGCATGCCATGACCGGCATTAGTACCGTGACCTTCAAAGACATTCCGCCGTATCTGCTGGTGGCGGGCAATACTGCTGTTCCTCACGGACTCAACGTGCGCGGACTCAGGCGCCGGAATTTTTCCGAACAATCTATTGAGTCCCTCCGACAGGCCTATAAGCTGGTTTACAAGTCAGGTTTACGGCTTAGTGAGGCAACCGAGCAGATGGCGCAGGCAACCATGAATCCCGAAGTCAGGTACTTTCTCGATTTCATCAAAAAGTCCGAACGCGGTATTGTTCGTTAATCCATGGTGTCGAGGCCTGTGACGAGAATCGGAATTGTCGCTGGCGAAGCTTCCGGTGACATGTTGGGGGTGGGATTGGTACGTGAGATCAGGAAACGGCTTCCTGGCGTATCGATCGAAGGCATCGGTGGACCCCAAATGCAGTCCGCCGGTTGTCACAGCCTTTTTTCCATGGACCGGCTTTCCACTATCGGTTTTGAGGGTGTTGAAAAATATCCCGAGATCCTCGGGATACGCAACAAACTGATCGAGCATTTTCTGTCCAGACCGCCTGATCTGTTCATCGGTATCGATGCTCCTGATTTCAATCTTGGTCTGGAAGAAAGACTGAAGGCCGCTGGTATTCCGACCATGCACTATGTCAGCCCCACGGTATGGGCCTGGCGCGGTTACCGTATCCGTAAAATCCGGCGCGCCGTCGATCATATGTTGACCTTGTTTCCATTCGAGGCCAGCTATTACCGCAAGCATCACGTACCAGTCACTTTCGTGGGCCATCCCCTCGCCGACCAGATCGAAGATCGTTCCAACATGGCCGCCATGCGGCGCGCGCTTCACTTGCCAGCCAAGGATGTCGTGGTCGCCCTCTTGCCTGGAAGCCGGCACAACGAATTGAAACGACATGCCGACCTATTTGTAAAGACGGCGATGTGGCTGCACAAGCGCCACTCAAACATGCATTTCGTCGCTCCGTTCATCAGCCCCGCCACGCGGGCCATTTTCGAGGAAGCCCTGTATCGGCGGGGCGCGTGGTTTCTGCCCGTGACTATTGTCACCGGCCAGTCGCGTGACGCCATGGCGGCCGCGGACATCGTCCTGCTGGCTTCTGGCACGGCCACCCTGGAAGCCGCGTTGCTCAAAAAACCGATGGTGGTAACCTATAAAATGTCATGGTTGCCCTATCTGCTGCTCCTACCGTTCTTGCACGTAAAACTGTATGCCTTGCCCAATATCCTGGCGGGTCGCAAAATCGTGCCGGAATTGATGCAGCGTGATGCTACCCCGGAAAAACTTGGAAATGCCGTGGAGTACTTTCTGACCCACCGTGACAAGACCCAGTTGTTGCGCGCCATGCTTTCCGGCATTCATCGTTCCCTGCGCCGACATGCGGACGCACGCGCGGCGGAGGTGGTGGTCAGGATGCTGAAACCACGAAGAGACTCGGTCAAAAGCCATCCATGACGGCGAATTGATGTCATGTCATTCCATTCCCATACTCCAAAACTTGTAGCAGGCGTGGATGAGGTGGGCCGCGGGCCGCTTGCCGGGCCAGTCATAGCGGCGGCCGTAATCCTGGATGAAACCAGGCCCATTGAAGGTTTGGCCGATTCCAAAACCTTGTCGCCTGATCGACGAGAGGAATTGTCACAACTGATCCGGGAGCGCGCCGTATGCTGGGCCCTGGGGCGCGCGGAAGTGGAGGAGATAGATCGGCTAAATATTCTGCAAGCAAGCCTGCTTGCCATGAGCCGCGCGGTGGCATTGCTTTCTCGTGCTCCCGGCCTGGTCATGGTTGATGGCAACCGTGCGCCCCGCATGAGCTATCCAGTGCAGACGATAATCCGCGGCGATGCACTGATCCCGGTCATTTCCGCCGCGTCTATCGTAGCCAAGGTAGCCCGCGATGCCGAGATGCGTGATTGGGACAGGTATTATCCTGGTTATGGATTCTCGGTCCACAAGGGCTATCCCACTAGGGCGCATATCGATGCATTGGTACAGCGAGGCGCGTGCCCCATTCACCGGCGCAGTTTTGGACCGGTACGGCAGATACTAATTAAATCCTGATCGATATAACTCTATGTAAACGCGGGGAAACAATGGCTTGCACCGGCCGACTCGGGACATCTCCTTTCTGATAAATGCAGGATTTTACCTTCAGTTTGAGGTAGACTTTGCCAAGCCTGCAGGGAGACTGGCGGTGTGGGCGGATGGATACCTTCTTCAACCGTTTCTATGACAGCGAGAGTGTTTGCTGTTCCTTTGCCAGTACACAACATGCTGAAAGATTCTCCTAATTTAGTGATTTTTCCTCCCACGTGCAGATCGTAATCCACCCGTAACTTCTCCGATTCAGTCAGTTGGTATGCCTGTACGTTTAGATTCCAGAAAAAGCCTGTTCATTGCAGCCAGCGTGCTCGCGTTGCTTTCATCCCCGATTAATGGTGAGGCAGCTGAGTGGACAGCCGAGCCTGCGATAGCAGTCAGCCGTGAGTATCACAATAACATCGGCTTGTCTGTTCACCCACAGGACAGCGTATTTGGCACTATAGTTACCCCCAGCTTCGATCTCGGCCTTAATACACCCGTTTGGCACTTGGGTGGCACTGCCTCTGTCTCTCAGCGGCGTTATTCGGGAGCCAGCGACCTTGATCAAGACGACACGGCTTTGAGTATATCGTCGTTATACTCGACGGAGCGGAACACCTGGCAGTTGAACGCAAGCCGCTTGCGGACCTCGCTTTTGTCCAGTGGCCAAATTGGGTCTGATACGGGCGCCGTGCAGGCGCAGAACCAATCCGAGACAAACAGCGTTTCTCCTTCCTGGACGTGGATGTATTCGGAAACAACCCAGTTACAGATCCAATACCTGTGGAGTGAAGTCTCCTACGGAAATTCGCAAAATGTCAGCTTATTAGATTATCGTTATCAGTCCGCCACGGCGACACTCTCTAACTGGCTTTCAGAGCGAAACCAGGTCTTTGTAACCGGTGGTTATTCCAAATTCCATGTGCCATTCACTGGATTTGAGTCTGACACCGGCAACGTTCAAGTTGGTGCGACCCGACATTTTTCCGAGATCACGAGCGGCACACTTCAGGCGGGGCTGCGCAATACCGCATCTATCACTCGGGGCGGCAACCTTATCTATGACAAGCATTTTTTAACTGTAGTTAACGGTCGAATTGTCGATGTGCTGAGTTCAAGCGGTGCCGTAACACAAGATAGCCGTAGTCAAAACACGAGTTCGGTATTCAGTGGAGATCTTGAAAAGAAATTTGATAATACAAACGTCAGAATGGCAATCAGTCGTGCACTGAATCCTAGCGGTTCCGGCGGACAGGCTGAGGAGGATTCAATCAATCTTGTTGTCAGAAGAAATTTGACAGATCTGACAACGGTATACTTCAATTCTTATTACGATAAGACGCGTATTGTTGAAGGAAACATAGCCAACAACGATCGTACTTACTATTCTTTTCAACCCGGCGCTACGTGGCAATTGTCACGTGAATGGAGCGCAGATTTGAATTACATGTATGCGCACATCAAGCGTGATTATGAAATTGAGTCAGCACACTCCAACTCTGTGATTGTCACACTGAACTATCGACCCTTGAAAATGTCAATATCTCGCTAAAAACAACATGTTATACTAGATACTATAGTTGGTAATTGAACGTCCTGTCACAGAATCAACCGCCCGTAAGCCGGGTCATGAGATGGACATATAATTCGTGAATTCTGTATTTAACACCTGATACGAGTTGTGAAATAAATGGAAGAACAGACTAACGATTTGCGCGATTTTATTGATGCCTTTCGTCTTCGGCGGATGCTGGTACTCATTATATTTACAGCCGTTTTCGCCTGCAGCATACTGGCGGCGCTTTTTTGGCCTCCCACCTACCAGTCCACCGCCGCGATTTTGATTGAGGAGCAGGGAATTCCCTCCGATATGGTGCGCTCCACTATTACTACCTTTGCCTGGCAGAGGATTCAAACCATCAGTCAGCGGGTAATGAGCCGTGCAAATCTGCTCGAGATAGTCGACAAGTACAAGCTCTACGAAGGCAAAAGGAAACGCGAAACAACTGAGGAGATCGTCGAAAGAATTCGCAATGATATAAAACTGGAACCGGTCAGTGCTGACGTGCTCGATCCACGCACCGGCAGACCCACGGCGGCGATGATTGCTTTTAAGCTTTCATTCTATGGTGAAAATCCTGCTGTGACACAGAAGGTGGCAAGCGAGCTGACGACATTATACCTGAATGAAAATATTAAGTCCCGGACTGAGAAGGTCGCGGAAACCTATGATTTTCTGACCTCCGAGGCGGATAAACTGAGTCAGCAAATTGCCGATTATGAGAAGCAATTGGCGATATACAAGGAAAAAAACGCCAACCGGCTTCCTGAGCTCAAAGATTTCAATTTGAGACAAATGGAGCGCACGGAAACGGCGCTTCGTGACGTTCAAAGCGATGTGCGCTCACTGGAAGAAAGAAAGGTATATCTTGAGTCGGAGCTTTCCCAGCTTCAACCGAGCGGACCCGTATTTTCCTCAGATGGTCAGCCGGTGCTTAATAAGGAAGCGCGCCTGAAGAGCATGAAGACCGAGTATGCAGTAGCTTCAGCAAAATATTCGCCGGAACATCCGGATGTAATCAGTCTCAAGAGGGAAATTGATGGGCTCGAGAAACAGACCGGTACGGTAGTGTCCGGGCGTCAGGAGCAGGCCAAGCAATTGGCTCAACTTCGCGGCGAGCTGGCTGCCGCGCGCGAGAAATATTCCCCCGATCATCCTGATGTGATCAGCCTGAGCAGGCAAATCGAGGCTATTGAAACAGGCCTCAAGTCAAAGTCGGAGCTGCCCGAGAGAACTGTCGCGGAGGAAAAACCAGACAACCCTGCTTATATCTCGCTTAAAACACAACTCGAAGGAATTGAAGTAAGTATGCGAGCCGCCACCGCTAAACGTGAAAAGCTCGAAGCCGATCTTGCCGGCTACGAAAAACGCATCATTCAGACACCGCAAGTGGAGCGTGAAGGCCTGAATCTCACGCGGGATTACAATAATGCCCAGGCGAAGTACAAGGAAATCAAGGCCAAGCAAATGGAGGCGCAAGTCGGGCAGGAATTGGAAAAAGAGCGCAAGGGTGAGCGGTTCTCTGTGATCGATCCGCCGCAATTTCCGGAAGCACCGATCAAGCCCAATCGTCCCGTCATTATCTTTCTGGGCTTGATCTTTTCATTGGGTTCCAGTCTTGGTTATGTAGCAGTAGCGGAAGCTCTGGGCAATACCGTTCGCAGGCGTTCTCTGGCCATGGATCTGGGTATGACACTGTTGTCGGTGATCCCATACAAGGAAAATCAGGAAGACGTCGCCAAAAAACATAAAACCAAGAAATTGATTATTACAGCTGCTGCCATCAGTTTGGTCGTGGTGGTCGTTTTGGTTCATTTTTTGTGGACGCCGCTCGACGTGTTATGGTTTAAGGGATTGCGTAAAGCTGATGGCATTATCGGTGGCTAGGTTAAATGGCTGACGCGTGAAATCGGACATGATGATTTCTACGAAATATCTGTACTAAACAAAGACAATATCTATATGGAACGAATCAAAGAAGCGCTGGAACGGGCACGTCAGGAACGACAGCAAGCTGGCGGCACCCGCGGTGCCGCTATGTCGCGGGAAGCTATTGCTCCGTCTCAAATTTCCTATACTCAGACACGTCACGCCGAAATTTCAACCGAATATCTGCGTAGCAAACGTGTGATAACCGGCCATGATTCAGATTCCTTCACAGAAGCTTACAGAATATTGCGGACGCAGACGCTCCAGCGATTGGGTGAAGACAACCGGAATGTGCTGGCAGTTACGAGTCCGGGGTTAAGTGAAGGAAAGACCCTGACGGCAATCAATTTGGCCATCAGTCTGGCAATGGAGGTAAGTTACACGGTGCTGCTTGTGGACGCGGATCTGCGTCACCCAAACGTCCATACCTATTTTGGGCTGGAACCAGAATTCGGGCTGAGCGATTATCTGTTGTCGGACAAGCCGCTCCAGGAACTTCTGGTACATCCCGCCGGCATCCAGGGTTTGGTTATTCTTCCCGGCGGCAAGCCGCTGACCAACTCGGCGGAGATGCTGAATTCTCCCAAGATGTCACGTCTGGTGGATGAGCTCAAAATGCGCTATCCGTCGCGTATCGTGTTGTTCGATTTACCACCGCTGTTGACTACGGCGGATGCCATTGCCTTCGCTCCCTATGTCGACTCTGCGCTGCTTGTGCTGGAGGAGGGTAAAACCTCCATTCAGGATGCCCAGCATGCGACTGAACTGCTCAAGGACACCCACCTGATCGGAGCGGTGCTGAACAAGTCGTTGAGCAATTCGGCCAATGACAGTCAGCTCGACTGGAAATTACCGCAGTGGGACATACCGTGGAACTTGGTGGTGGGAAAACTTCGCCAATGGACCGGTCGCTTGTTCCACCGTAAGAGCGGCTAACTTATGTACGAGAAGTTTTATGGTCTCCAGGGAAAGCCATTTTCCCTTCTGCCTGATCCGGAATTCCTGTATCCCAGCAAGAAGCACCGCATGGCGCTGACGCTGCTGGAATACGGGCTGATGAACCAGGCAAGCTTCAGCGTTATTACGGGCGATATTGGCACGGGCAAGACCACGCTGATTCGCCAGCTCCTCAACCAGATGGAGCGTGACATGGTGGTGGGACTGATTAGCAATACTCACCCCTCGTTTGGCGAACTGCTTCAGTGGATATTGATGGCCTTCAATCTCGAGTGTGACAGCAAGGACAAGGTCGAGATGTATAAGACCTTCATGGACTTTCTGATCAAACAGTATGCTGCCGGTCGCCGTACCGTTCTGATTGTCGATGAGGCCCAGAATATGGGTCCCCAGGCACTGGAAGAGCTGCGCATGCTCTCCAATGTCAACAGCGAAAAGGACCAGGTTCTGCAGGTGATACTCGCGGGGCAGCCGGGGCTACGTGATAATCTGCGGGACCCGCGTCTGGAACAGTTCGCGCAGCGAATTTCCGTGGACTACAACCTGGAGCCGCTCAATCCGATTGAGACGCGCGAGTATATCCGTCATCGCCTGAGCATCGCCGGCGGGAGCACTGAAATTTTCGATGACAAGGCCTGCGAGGCCATTTTTCGCTACAGCGGAGGCATTCCGCGCCTGATCAACCTGCTCTGTGACACGGCGCTGGTGTACGGTTACGCTGAGCAAGTACTCCACATCGGCGAGCCGCTGGTCGAAGATGTCGCACGCGACAAGCAGCAGGGCAAGATTTTACCTTTACGCCAACATGCGCATGAGGCGTCTGAAGATAAAAATAATCAGCGACCGGTACAGACGGTGGGGAAGAAAGGTCGCAGCATATCGGGTTCCTCCAAGCGTGCGATGCGTGTTGCCATTGCTTCAGATTCAGAACGGCAGCGTGATTATCTCAAAATGATGATTGAGCGATCCGGGCTTAAGGTTGTGACGGCGATTCCTATCAGTGAGGATATTGTCGATCTACTAAACCGCGCTAATGTAGATGTGTTGTTAATGGATCTGGATGACGGCACCCACCGCTCGCATGATCTCGACCGGTTGATTGAACAGGTGCAGAGCAAATGCAAGATACCGGTTCTGTTCAATGACAGTTCTTCGGCTGGTACCGATGGGAGCATTTCGGATCTCGGACGCAAATTGACACTCAAGCTGACTTCCCTCATTGGTCGAGGTTAAAACCTTCCGCGGATGCACAACTTCATTACCCCGAGCGACATCGGGCATCATCATGGCCGGTGAGACCATTCTTGTCATTGGTGGGGCGGGCTATATTGGTTCGCACATGGTGCTTGATTTGCTCCAGGCTGGCTACGAAGTAATCGTGCTGGATAATCTTTCGCGCGGACACCGTGATCTGCTTGCCGGAGGAACCTTCGTTGAGGGGGATCTGGGCGAGGCAAGATTGTTGGACAGTATCTTCAACCAATACCGGATTGCCGCCGTCATGCATTTTGCCGCCTTTTCGCTGGTGGGTGAGTCCGTGTCCAAACCGCTCGATTATTACAGGAATAACGTGGCTAAAACGGTGGAACTGCTCGCGGCCATGACGCGCCACCGTGTCCGCCGTTTTATATTTTCCTCTACGGCTGCTGTTTACGGCGAACCACGCGCGATGCAGCCGTTGCACGAGGATTCCCCGTGTCTGCCCACAAACCCCTATGGCGCAACAAAACTGGCTGTCGAAAGGATGCTAGCGGATATTGCCACCGCGGGCGATTTCAAATACGTGTCACTGCGTTATTTCAATGCCGCCGGCGCCGATCCCTCCGGCAAACTCGGCGAACGCCACGAGCCTGAAACTCATCTGATCCCGCTGGTACTGAAGGTCGCCGCAGAAGAGCGCGACTCTATTCATCTGTATGGAACGGATTACCCTACGCCTGATGGTACTTGTGTGCGCGACTACGTCCATGTCAGCGATTTGACACAGGCGCACCTTCTGTCACTGGAGCGCATTTTGAAAGGGGGTGGCAGCGCTGTTTACAATCTGGGAAATAACACAGGTTACTCGGTGCGCGAGGTGATTGAGATGGCGAGGCATGTAACCAGGCACGTCATTCCCGTGGTGGAGACCGAGCGTCGAGCGGGAGACCCGGCGTTTCTGGTGGCGGACTCCAGCAAGATTCGCCGCGAGCTTGGCTGGAAACCGCGCTATGAAAACCTGGCGGCGATCGTGGAGACAGCGTGGGTCTGGCATCAGCGTGAAGCGAAGCGTAACAAGCTTTCGAACGCGGAGCGGGCTAGATTGTAATTCAGGCGATCTGGTTTCAGCCACCAAAAAAACACGCCCCTGACCAAGGGGCGTGTTTTGATGATAAAAGTTTGCTGATTTAGATGAACAGACAGACGTCGGATTTGGCGGCCACTGGCAGGAAGTACGTTGCACCGACGTAATCCTTCACCTCGGGGACAAATTCATCCTTGGAAAATCCGAACACATCCACCGTCATCTGGCAGGCGATCAGCTTGACGCCAGCTTCAATGCAAAGATCACGTAACTCGGGGATGCTGGCCACGCCCTTATTCTTGAAGGTTTTTTTCATCAGTACGGTGGCAACTTTCTCAAAGCCTGGAATTCCGGCCATAACAAGATTCGGCATGGGCCAGACAAAATTTTGAAACCACTTAGGTCCAAAAGGCATCTTCATCGGCATGGCCGGGTTGCCCAGCGGGCTGACTTCGGCACCGACATCTTTTTTCAGGAGTAACAAGCCATAGAAAGTAAAGAAAATGGATACGTCCCAGCCCAACGCGGAACCCGTGGAGGCAAGAATGAACGGAGGATATGCCCAGTCCAGCGTGCCCTTGGTGGCAATAATTGCCATGCTCGGCGTTCTGTTGGCCTCGATTTCTTCCAGTTTCCTGGGAAGAACTTTATCGAGGTGCTTGCTGATCATCTGCTCGAGATTTGCGTCTTGCATCGTTGTCGACATTTACCTTCCTCCAATACGAGATTTGCGCGGCTAAAAAAAATGCGCGTCGTTGAGTTTTACGTATTTGTGGTTACGCGCGCTCTTCGAATGAGTGCGTTACCCCTCTTGTAGCCTAACTTGTTGATGGCTATCTGATTTTGTATTTCGAAACTAAACTAAGAGGGTGCTAATATGCTGAGCCTGGTGCTATTAGTCAAGCGCAGGTTTAATATCCGCAGCCATTAATTGTTCGAAAAAAAGAAGACTTTATTTAATCATGTATTACATTTACATATTTATATAAAATATTGATATATATGGTAATTATATATGTTTTACATTGAACTGAATCGATACAGAAATACTATCCTCTAGTATTCATAGTATTCCGCCTAGTATTCCGCCAAAACACTTTATCGATGACATGAAAGACCAATGCATACTGGTGACGGGTGGAGCCGGTTTTATCGGGTCAAATTTCATACTCCGCTGGCTCGCCAATAAGACGGCCGCGGTAGTAAACCTGGATAAGCTCACTTATGCCGGGAACGTCAGAAATCTGGATAGCCTGAAGGACGATCCGCGGTATGTGTTCGTCAAGGGCGATATCAATAACAACGTAGTGGTGAAGGGGATTCTCGACCATTACCGGCCACGGTATATCGTGAATTTCGCGGCGGAGAGCCACGTGGATCGCTCGATCCATGCCCCCGATGATTTTATTCAAACCAATGTGAACGGTACCCTCCGGTTGTTGCAAGAGGCCCAGTTGTATTGGGAGAAGCTTGCCGGCAATGAGAGGGATAGTTTCAGATTTTTACATATCTCAACCGACGAGGTGTACGGAACGCTTGGACCTCATGATGCTCCCTTCACCGAATTGACACCCTATGCACCGAATAGCCCGTATTCTGCCTCCAAGGCAGCCTCGGATCATCTGGTCCGTGCCTTTCACCACACCTACGGCCTTCCCACGCTAACATCTAATTGCTCGAACAATTATGGTCCTTATCAGTTTCCTGAAAAACTGATTCCCTTGGTAATCCTGAATGCGCTGCACCGAAAACCCTTGCCGATATATGGGGACGGCCTCAATGTGCGTGACTGGCTGTATGTGGAAGACCACTGTCAAGCGTTGCAGATCATCTTGGAAAGAGGAAGACCCGGAGAGGTTTACAATATCGGCGGCTGCAACGAGCGGAAAAATATCGATGTCGTGCGTGCCATTTGTGCCTTGCTCGATGAACGGCGACCGGTTTCCTTGATGGCGAATTATGCATCGCTCATCACGTTCATAAAAGACAGGCCGGGGCACGACCGGCGTTATGCCATCGATGCACGCAAGATTGAACGCGAGCTCGGGTGGAAACCGACGCAAAGCTTCGAAACCGGAATACGAAAAACCGTGCAATGGTATCTCGACAACATGGATTGGGTAGAAAACATCACTAGTGGCGAATACCAGAAATGGCTGGACACCAATTACAGTAACCGAGGGATGGCATGAAGGGTATTATTCTCGCGGGAGGATCGGGAACGCGGCTGTATCCCGTAACACAGGTTGTTTCCAAGCAGTTGCTGCCGGTTTACGACAAACCGATGATTTATTATCCCCTGTCTACGCTGATGCTGGCAGGGATCAGGGATTTTCTGGTTATCTCCACCCCGCAGGATATTGCCCGATTTGAACGATTGCTGAAGGACGGCGCGGAATGGGGATTGAATATTTCCTACGCGGTGCAATCCAGGCCCGAAGGTATCGCACAGGCATTTATTATCGGCGAACAATTCATTGGTAACGATTCGTGCGCGTTGATACTGGGGGACAATATTTTTTATGGGCACGAATTGACTTCCGACCTGCAAAACGCCGCACGGAAACAGACAGGAGCAACTGTCTTTGCCTATCCGGTTCAGGATCCGGAGCGTTATGGCGTGGTAGAGTTTGATCCCTCCAGGAGAGCGGTATCCATTGAAGAAAAACCGAAAAAACCCAAGTCCCGTTACGCCGTCACCGGACTCTATTTCTATGACAATCATGTGGTGGGGGTAGCGAAGTCCCTTAACCCATCCGCGCGTGGAGAACTGGAGATTACCGACGTAAATAAAATCTATCTCGAGCAGGGGCGGCTGGATGTCATGGTAATGGGGCGCGGTATCGCTTGGCTCGATACAGGCACTCATGAATCCCTTCTGGAGGCATCGCTCTTTATCGAAACCATTGAAAAACGGCAAGGGCTCAAGATTGCCTGTCCGGAAGAAATTGCCTATCGCATGGGTTATATCGCTTCCGGACAGCTTGAAAAGCTGGCCGGCCGCATGAGCAAGAACGGTTATGGCCGATATCTGCTCGAGGTGTTACATGAGCAGGTGTTCTAATGAATGTCATTCAGACCGCCATCCCGGATGTGCTGATTATTGAGCCAAAGGTGTTTACAGACGCGCGCGGGTTTTTCTATGAGAGTTTCAATAAAAAAACTATGCAAACCGCGGGCATAACGGGGGATTTCGTGCAGGATAATCACTCGCGTTCAGCGAGGAACGTTTTGCGCGGCTTGCATTATCAGATCACACATCCTCAGGGCAAGCTGGTGAGAGTGATCGCGGGTGAGGTATTCGACGTCGCTGTGGATATCCGACGTCGCTCGCCAACGTTCGGCAAATGGGTGGGTATGAACCTGTCGGCGGAAAACAGGCGCATGGCCTGGATCCCGCCGGGTTTTGCACATGGGTTTCTCGTCCTGTCTGAATTTTCTGAAGTTTTATACAAAACCACCGATTATTGGGCGCCACAATCCGAACGTACTATTGTGTGGAACGATCGCGATCTGGCGATTGCATGGCCGACCGGAGAGCAACCGCAATTGTCCGCCAAGGATAATGCTGGCGCGGTATTCAGTGAAGCGGAGGTATTCGAGTGAGAAAAATTCTTCTCACCGGAAAAAATGGCCAAGTCGGATGGGAACTGCAACGTACACTCGCCACGCTGGGTGATGTTATTGCCGTTGGTCACCACGAAATGGATTTGGCTGACCCAGATTCCATCAGAAGGGTCATCGGACGAGTTGGGCCTGATCTTATTGTCAATGCCGCTGCCTATACCGCAGTGGATAAGGCAGAATCCGAACCCGATCTCGCGATGGCCATTAACGGCATCGCGCCAGGCATCATGGCGGAAGAAGCCAAACGACTGAACGCGACCATCATTCATTATTCCACGGATTACGTATTTGACGGCGCCGGGAAACACCCTTACGTCGAAGAAAACGCGCCCAACCCTCTCAATATCTATGGCAAGACCAAACTGGCCGGAGAGCGCGCAATTCAGGCAGCAGGAGTGTCACATTTAATACTCAGAACAAGCTGGGTCTATGGCACGCGCGGTAGAAATTTTCTTCTGACCATTCTCAGGCTCGCGCGCGAGAGGGGTGAACTTAAAATCGTCGACGATCAGTTTGGAAATCCTACCTGGAGTCGTGTGCTGGCTGAAGTCACAGCCCAAATGTTGGCGCAATATTTTTCCCCTAGAGAAAATAACCGGAATTCAGTGCCAACGCCGGGACTTTATCATGTATCTTCCGGTGGAATGACCACGTGGCACGGATTTTCTGAAGCAATACTTAAAGCGCAGGTTCACCGGCATTTTCCTGTCCAACTGAAGCCTATTAAATCTTCAGAATATGAATCACCCGCCAAGCGCCCCCAAAACAGCTGTTTGTCGAATGAAAAGTTTAGCAGCACATTTAATCTGGCGCTTCCTTCATGGGAGAAGTCGTTGTCGATGTGCATGGATGAAATCAATGAGGTAGTTGCCAAACGGACCGGTCTTTCTGCCCTGAATTCTAGATAATTATTCTAAATCTCATCATGGGTCACCTAATACAACCTTATGGCGGAAGCTTGATCAACCTGCTTGTTGACGAATCCCGCGCTTCGCAACTGAAGGAGGATTCACAGCATCTTCCTTCGATCAGTTTAACGCAGCGTCAATTGTGTGATCTGGAGTTGTTATTAAACGGTGGGTTTTCTCCCTTAAATGGATTCATGACGAAAGAGGTTTATACCAGCGTCGTGGACGAAATGCGCTTGCCCGACGGTAAGCTCTGGCCGATTCCGATTGTCCTTGATATACCGGATACGTTATCGAAAAAGCTTGAGCCTAAAGCGGGCTTGATGTTGCGCGATGGAGAGGGATCCCTGCTTGCTGCGCTTCATGTTGAAAGTATCTGGCGGGCGGACAAGGAGAAAGAGGCGAACCGGGTTTATGGAACGATTTCTCTGGCCCACCCAGGGGTGCGCCATCTGTTCGAGAACACTCATGATGTGTATGTAGGAGGAAGATTATACGGTCTCGAACTCCCTTTTCATGCGGATTTTCAGACCATACGCGACACGCCTGAAAAGTTACGCAACGTGTTTAGTAGACAGGGCTGGCGACGTATTGTGGGTTTTCATATCAACGAGCCGATGCACCGCCTGCATCTGGAAATCACACTCAATACAGCCAGGGAAGCCAATTCGAGCATCTTGTTGCATCCGGTGGTCGGACTTAGCAAGCCTGGCGACTTGCATTACTATGCGCGCGTGAAATGCTATCAAGCTGTTCTTAAGCATTATCCCCATAATCTTGCGATGCTTTCGTTACTTCCGCTTGCCATGAGGATGGCTGGACCTCGCGAGGTGCTGCTGAACGCCATTATCCGCCAGAATTATGGATGTTCTCATTATATGATTGGCAAAAAACAAGCCGAGCCACCAAATCTGAATGAAGACGGAAAAAGTTTTTATGCTCCCGGCTCCGGACAAAATTTGGCAGAGAAATATCAGGATGAATTAGACATCCGAATCTGCAAGGTGTCTGAATTAGGCTACGTACCGGAAGAGAAGCGTTTCTTTCACATGAGCGATATTGTGCGCGGTAATATAAAAAGTGTGACGTTTGAACAATCCGACTTTAAGCATCATCTCGCTCGTGGGTTGAAAATTCCTGAATGGTATTCCTTCCCGGAGATCATCAAGATACTCAAAAATGTCACGCCACCACGCAGCGAGCAAGGCATAACTTTGTTTTTTACCGGATTATCGGGCGCTGGAAAATCAACTTTGGCAAAAATACTGTATGCGAGGTTTATAGAAGATGGCAAACGTCCGGTGACTCTGCTGGATGGGGACATTGTCCGACAGCATCTTTCCAGTGAACTTGGATTCTCCAAGGAACATCGAGACCTCAATGTAAAACGTATTGGATTCGTTGCAAGCGAAATCACCAAAAACCGCGGTATTGCGATTTGTGCACCGATCGCGCCTTACGCCTCGACCCGTCGTGCGGTACGTGAGCTAATCGAGCAGCATGGAGCGTTTATAGAAATATACGTAGCGACGCCGCTGGTGGTGTGTGAGGCGCGCGACCGCAAGGGACTGTATGCAAAAGCGCGAAAGGGGCTGATACCGGAGTTTACTGGGATCAGCGACCCTTACGAAATACCCGTGAGCCCTGAACTCCACTTGGACACGTCCAATCTGACTCCGATGGAGATCGCTCAGGAAATATTTCTTTATTTGTTGCGTGAAGGGTACACGAGGGATGTGAATGCAAACCTCTCCTAAGCTGCAAAAAAACCGAAACGTAGTAATTGCGTCTAATCTTGGTCGTCGGACCACCTGTTATATTAGTGTCAGCTATTGCAATGATGTAAAAGTCCTTACAGAATGAGTAACCGATGCGATGTTGTTGTGTCCCGAATAGATAAACAGTGCTCCATGGCCGGTTGCAGAAGCGCAGTCTGCCGTACTTGCCCCGTGAGAGGTGTGGGCATTTCGATGCGGAGGATGTCCATACAGTTTAGCGAGGGCCGGTGAACAACGACCGGTCTTTGCCCTGATGTCAGATAGAAATATACCCATGCACGATCCCCAAGACCAAAGATTGGCTGCGACCGGTTCTATTGCGGACGCCACAAATGAAATATTCTGGAAAGAATCGTTTCTATTCTGGTTTTCATTTACCGTACTGGCCACGTTGTTTGTGCTCGCGCTCTATGAACATGGGCTCAACCGGATGGTGCAATATTGGTTCTCGCGCGAGGAATATAGCCACGGTGTAATGATTCCTCTCATAACCACTTTTTTAATTTGGCAAAAGAAGGATGTTCTGGCGCGCATGTCCTATAGCGGATCATGGATGGGTGTGGCCACCACGCTTGCCGGCGCTGGTATTATTTTGATAGGCAACATAAGCGCCATCACGGCCATTATCCAATATGGTTTTGTTATTGCGCTGACTGGTCTGGTTTCTGCTCATATGGGGTGGCGTGCATTCAAGAAGATCTGGATGCCGTTTTTTCTCCTGTTTTTCATGATCCCCTTTCCGGATGTCATCGTTCAGGATATTTCACGGTCCTTACAGCTGATTTCTTCCAGTGTTGGCGTATGGATAATCCGTTTATTCAATATCAGTGTTTATTTGGAAGGCAATGTTGTAGATCTGGGCTCTTTTAAATTGCAGGTTGTCGAGGCATGTAGTGGATTGCGTTACCTTTTTCCGTTGATGACGCTTGGTTTCGTTTGCGCTTACATCTATGAAGCCAGCTTGTGGAAGAAAATCGCCGTTTTCTTATCAACCATTCCTGTCACGATTTTTCTAAACAGTTTCCGCATCGGCATGATTGGTATACTGACCGAATATTGGGGCCCATCCATGGCGCAAGGCTTTCTGCACGATTTTGAAGGCTGGGCGGTATTTATGGTCTGCACCGGGATTCTGGTGTTGGAGATGTGGGGGTTTGCCCGGTTTGGCAAGGAAAGACGCCCGTTGCAACAAGTGTTTGGTCTGAGTTTTCCAGAACCCACTCCCAAGAATACTCTGACCCGCTATCGTCCGTTGGACCGTGCTTATTGGACGGCGACGGTTGTCGTGATAATGGTCGTGATATCGTTCTTTATCTTGCCTGCGAAACGTGATGACGTAAAAATCAGCCGAAAAGAATTTTCAGACTTTCCAATGATTCTCGGTGATTGGAACGGGAAAGCACAGTCCATGGACAGGATCCTTGTTGACGCGCTCAATCTGGGAGATTACTTGTTAGCAAATTATGTTAATAACCGGCAGCAGGCCGTGAATCTGTATGTTGCCTATTATGCCTCGCAAAGCAAGGGTGCCTCTATTCATTCGCCGCGTGCATGCCTGCCGGGCGGGGGATGGGAAATGAAGACTTTTACTCAGCGGATCGTAGAAGGTGTCCAGACAGGTTCGCAACCGTTTCAGGTCAATCGGGCTGAAATTCAACTTGGCGAAAGCAAGCAGTTGGTTTACTACTGGTTCCAGATGCATGGCCGTGGTATTAGCAACGAGTATCTCTTGAAATGGTTTGTATTCTGGGATGCGTTGACTCGCAATAGAACCGATGCCGCGCTCGTGCGAGTTACAACACCGTTAGGACCCGGTGAGGGTTTTTCGGACGCGGACAGCCGCTTAACTGATTTCGTGAAGACGCTGAATCCACATGTAAGTAATTATGTCCCGAATTAAAATAGGTGGATATCAATATGCGCGAGCACAGCGATGATCGGATTAGCGGTGGCCGACAATCAAATTGCGGATCAGCATCCCCGACCAAGATTGGTTACCTAGTGCCCGAGTTTCCAGGGCAAACGCACAACTTCTTTTGGCGCGAGCGTAGAGCTCTGAAGGAGCTCGGTGTCGAAACAAGCCTAATATCGACGCGAAGACCGCCTCTTGGCGTCGTATCGCCTACGTGGGCAAAGGAAGCACAGACGGAAACAATTTATCTCTTTCCGCTTTCTTTTTTTGATTTTCTGCGTACGTTTATCATCATGATCAGGGCTGGCGCATGTGCATGGATAAACTGTGCCAAGATCATAACTAGTGCCCAAGATGCAACTCTGCTAGGGAAAGTGCGTTTGATGCTGCTCATCCCGTTTGCGGCTAAGCTCGTATGGGTTAGTCAGCGTCAGGGATGGCGACATCTGCACGTTCATTCCTGCGCAGATGCGGCGAACATAGCTCTGTTCGCAAATGCGTTATATGGCCTTACGTATAGCTTAACGCTTCATAATCCACTCAGTGTGTGGGGTTCAAATCAGCGCCAGAAATGGTCGCGTGCACGATTCTGTATTGCCATCACGCGCAAGTTATACGACGAAGTAACTGAAACACTGGCTGGGTTTTTGCCGTCGAGATTGGTAATAGCGCCTATGGGCGTCGACGTGGTTCAGTTCAACAGACATGCCCCTTATTGTCCTTACGATGGAGAGGGCGAGTTGCTCGTGTTCAGCTGTGGTCGTTTGAACCCAAGTAAGGGATACCCCTTCCTTATCTCAGCGATTAAGCTGCTTGTTGACCAGGGAGTAAATGTTCGATTAACAATTGCAGGAGAAGACGATGTGGGTGGTACCGGTTATAGGCAGAAGTTGGTCGTGCTGACAGCTGAGTCGGGTGTATCAGAACGGGTAGTTTTTCTCGGCGCAGTTCCTGAGGAAATTGTGAGAGAGCACCTGGAACATGCACATGTGTTTGTTCTGGCTAGTCTGGCCGAACCGCTGGGTGTCGCGCTTATGGAAGCGATGGCTATGAACGTGCCAGTGGTCGCGACTAA
>JACXTT010000817.1_pt1 | contig 52838 bp, 53 predicted proteins | sample 9270951 | NCBI WGS metagenome assembly JACXTT01 (sample SAMN15532306, study PRJNA645909) | rock metagenome | isolation source: weathered quartz diorite | place: Puerto Rico | collected 2017-06-21
GACTCCCGCAGGTCGGAGAGTTGGGGACGGTGGTCGCAGCCTCGGCTTTCGGGAGCGCGACTTAACTGGGAAAGAGCCAGCACGGGAACTTCGAGTTCCTTGGCGAGGGCTTTCAGTCCTCGTGAGATGGCGGAAACTTCCTGGGTGCGATTTTCGAAACGCTTACTGCCACCGGACATCAGTTGCAGATAGTCGACGACCAGCAGATCGAGCCGGCCTTGAGACTGTTTCAGGCGGCGCGCTTTGGCGCGCATTTCACTGATCGAAAGACCGGGGGAATCGTCGATGTAGAGTTGGGCGTGCGCCAGCTCCTCCATCGCACGGACAACTTTCTGCATGTCGTCGCGCCAGAGGGATCCGGTGCGCATCTTGTGGGCATCGACGATGGCGCGGGAGCAAAGCAGGCGTTGTAGCAAAGCTTCGCTCGACATTTCGAGAGAGAAGATGCCGACGACCTTGCCGTCGTCGATGGCGGCGTTCTCGGCGATGTTCATGGCCAGAGAGGTTTTGCCCATGGATGGGCGGGCGGCGAGAATCACGAGGTCGGAATGCTGCAAGCCGCTGGTCATCTCGTCGAGGTCGGTGTAGTGGGTGGCGAGGCCAGTGATGCGCTGACCGCGCTGGAGCAGGGCGTCGACCGATCCGAAAGAGTTGCGAACGATCTCCTGGATTCCCTGGAAGCCTTTGCCGATGCGCTTTTCGGAGAGTTGGAAGACGGCGGCTTCGGCTTCGTTGAGGATTTCGTCGGCGGGATCGGCTTGTTCAGAAGCTTTAGCAATGGCGGAGTTTGCGATATGAATCAGGCCGCGCAAAATGGCTTTGTCGCGGACGATCTTGACGTAGTGGTCGATCGAGGGGCGGTCCGGCACTCCATCGAGCAGGCCGGAGACGTAGCCTACGTCGCCGATGGCTTGCAACTCTTTCTTGCGTTCGAGTTCCTCGACCAGGGTGATGATATCGATGGGCCGGGAGGATTCGGCCAGATCCATCATGCGCGAATAGAGGCGGCGATGGGCGTCGATCGAGAAGTCTTCGGGCTTGAGGTGCTCGGCAGCGTCGTTGTAGGCGTGGTTGTCGAGCAGGATGGCGCCAAGGATGGAGCGCTCGGCTTCGACGTTCGCCGGCATCCGGCTGATGGTGGTCTCTAGGGTCGCCACAATGTTTAAGTGAGTGCGTTGCATCGTATCTCTAGTCCGCCTGTGAACGTGTGTTGGTGGAGATGGAAAAGTCGTCCGAAACTAAATTATTTTCGGAGCCTGAACTGCCTCGGGCAGGGTGACATCGTTATCTGCCTGCGAGCGCAGTATGCCACAAGGCGAAGAAAAAGCAAATACAGAATGCAACCAGGCGATGTATGTTGCCGAGCCAGACGACGGAGACATGGCTGTTAACTCCTGGGAAAACCGGATCGCCGCCCCCCCGGGTTAACACTTCTTCTCTTCCAAACGTCTATGATTTCGTGGGATTTTGTGCGCATGGCCTCGAGGCCAGAACATGGGGTTGAGTTCGCGCGAAGCATGGAACGCTGGCCGGTGAGGGAGGAGTCCGCTCCCGGAGTCTCCGAAGACGCGATGTGGGTGGATGCGGCGCGCGACGGGGATCGCGTGGCATTCGGTCGCCTCTACCAGCGGTACGCCCGCATGGTCCACGGGGTTCTGCTTGCCAGGGTGCCGATAGGCGAAGTGGATGACCTGGTTCAGGATGCCTTCATGATGGCGCTCCGGCGCCTGTCGACGCTGCGGGAAACCGGAAGCTTTGGAGCGTGGCTGGCCGCGATCGCCCGCAATCTGGCGAATGACTACCACCGGCGTTCGGCGCCAGAGGATCAACTGACAGATGAAACGTCTGACCACTACATCGCGTGTGGAAATACCGGCGAAGATCATGAAGGCCCAGCCATTGAGATTCTCGAAGCGGTCAGAAGCCTGCCTGATGCCTACAGGGAGACATTGATTCTGCGGCTGGTGGAGGGCATGACTGGTCCTGAGATTGCGGCACGCACCGGGATGACTCACGGATCGGTTCGGGTCAATCTGCATCGCGGCATGCAACAACTCCGCGCGAAATTGAACCCGCAACCAAGCAGCGATGCGCCCGAGCAGGAGATACCTTAATTATGGAAACTGGAAACAACCAAACAGAAAACCGACCTCTGGCAAGGGGAGACGAATATTTGTGGGACGGATCTGGCGAACCGGATCCTGAAATCCAGAGGCTGGAAGCGTTACTCGGGAGGTTTCAACATAACCGTCCCGCCCCGGTATTTCCTGAGATTGTCCGCGACAGGCGATGGGCGTTCTTTGCGCGCCGGATGCGACTGGTTCCCGTTCTGGCGACGATAGCTGCTGCGGTGGTCGCAATCGCAGCAGTGACATTTCTTGTGTACCTAAGGAAGCCAGTCCCGGTTAACGTGGCGGGTTGGGATGTGTCCCGCGTGGAAGGAACACCTCGAATCGGACCAAGTGTCATCAGCGGAAAAGAAATCAGCCATCTCGGCATCGGCCAAGTACTTGAAACCGACGATCGGTCACGGGTCAGTCTTCGAGCTGAAAATATCGGCCAGATCGAAGTGGAGGCAAGCACACGCTTGCGTCTGCTGACTATGAGTGCAGGGTTGAAGCGGATTGCCCTTGATCGCGGAACCATTCATACCTATATCTGGGCGGTCCCAGGGCAATTCGTGGTGGACACGCCATCGGCTGTGACCGTGGACCTGGGTTGCGCCTACACCTTGCACGTGGACGATGCGGGTACCGGGCTCGTGCGCACATCGCTCGGGTGGGTTGGATTCAAGCTGAACGGCCACGAGTCCTTCATTCCTGCCGGCGCAGCTTGCGCGACCAAGCCAAAAGTCGGGCCGGGCTCACCGTACTTCGAAGATGCGTCCTCGAAGTTTCGCGCCGCTTTGGAGAGATTCGATTTTGAGGACAGCACACCGCAGCAACGCGCCGGGGATCTGGCGATTATCCTCGCCGAGTCTCGCAAACGCGACGCACTCACCCTGTGGCACCTGCTGACACGTGTCGATGAGGCGCAGCGAGTGGTGGTCTACGATCGTTTGGCAAAGCTCGCGCCTCCTCCTGCCAGTGTCACCAAGGAAGGAATCTTGCGTCTGGATCAACCCATGCTTGATCGGTGGTGGAACGAGCTCGGGTTTGACGACATATCAGTTTGGCGTCATTGGGAGCGTTCTTGGGCTGCGGCGTCCACGGCGGTTCGCGAAAAGTAAGCTCGACTGCGTGTGACCTCGTAATCATCACTTCCCCACACCCCTTTCTCTCGGATATTTCGCACTCCTTGTTAACAGTCCGACCTCTGCTGGCGTCTCTTGGAACGTAGAGTGAAACCAACGAAACGCGGAGGCTGAGAATATGAATTCGCGCGCATTCCCACACCTGACGATCAGCATCGTGGCAATTCTGGTCGGGCTTACAACCTTCGCACAAGCGGGACCGCCGCTTATCTGTCATCCCATCGAAATCGGGCAAGCGAAATCGCTGCCCTGGGTCGATTTGAACTACAAAAAAGGGAGTGGGAGCTATGACCTGAAGAACCTCACTAAGGACACTCTGGCCATCCTCGATGCGAATGTTCCTGTGTTGGTGCGAATGGAAACTCTTCGACGCGCCACGATCTACACTCGCCAGGACCAGCAAGTAGCGAAGGAATTACTTACCCGACTTCACGCGCGCGCGGCCAATTCCGATGCCCCCGGCCACTCTGAGGCTCTGGCGTGGTTTGATGTCGGCTATCTTGCTGAGGCCTACAAGCAATGGATCGGCAAAGGCGAACCCAATCCGGCGAGTGGGCTTGGCGGATATGCCTGGGTCCAGAAGGCCATCAGCTTGCGAGGGCAAGATCCAGAGATGGAATTCGCGGCTGCCCTCATCACTCTCACGGGCCCGGAAAGCGAACATCGAGATCACGTGCAGAAAGCGATGGCTGGCGCGACGAACGATCCTCTTCTGGCTCAGAATCTGGCCTCCAGTTTCAACCGTCAAACGATCTCCGAGCTGCTGGCCAATGCGCCCGCAGGAGGGTTAAAGAAATGAACACGCGGATAGAGAAGTTTCTCTCGGGGACGGAAATGAGATACTGGCTGCCTCGCTTGCTGGTGCTCGGACTGTTGGCCTTCTGCTTCGCTGGCGGGCTCGTCGCGGCCGAGCAGCACCCTTCCGCCGACCTAACGGTTCACGAGTGGGGGACGTTCACTGCGATTGCCGGCAACCATGGCCAGGCAGTCGAATGGACGCCTTTTACCGTGCCCACCGACCTGCCCGGATTTGTGGAGCACCGCAGCGGCACAAACGTCAAAGCGGGACTGCGCGGCACGATTCGCATGGAGACGCCTGTGCTGTATTTCTATTCTCCACGCGATTTGACCGTATCAGTAAAAGTGGCATTCTCCAAGGGAGTCATTACAGAGTGGTATCCGAGTGCGACCCGCGTTCAACCCAGCGGGATGCTGCACAATGCAAACTTGAGTCAGTTGCGGACTGATGGAAGCATTACGTGGAATGGCGTCGCGGTCTCTCCGAATCTGAGCGGCGAGTTCCCGCGTGAGGTTTCATCGAATCGCTATTACGCTGCGCGCGACACCTCTTCCGCACCACTACGCGTCAAGACAACTGCGGGCGAGCAACAAGAAAAATTCCTTTTCTATCGAGGAGTTTCGGCCGCTCCATTGCCGCTATCCGCCAAGCAGAATGCAGGTGGCAAGCTGGTGGTCAAGAATCTCAACGAAGACGAGATTCCTGCCATCATTCTTTTTGAGCGCCGAGGCGAACGAGTCGGCTATCGTTTCGCGCGCGCTGTGACGGATGAGGCGGTCCTAGACCCTCCGGTGCTGACCGGCAGCGTAGATTCTCTCTGCGGAGATCTGGAAGGGATCCTTGTCGATCAGGGTCTCTATCCAGATGAAGCACATGCCATGGTAGAGACTTGGCGGGACTCCTGGTTCGAAGAAGGTGGCCGGCTGATCTACATCGTGCCGCGCGGATTCATCGACAACGTTTTGCCGCTTACGATTAATCCGGCACCGGAACAAGTTGTACGCGTTTTTGTCGGTCGGCTTGAAATCGTGACACCCGCGACAGCAAGGGCGGTAGAAACCGCAGTTGCCTCAAATGATGAAGTGACCCTGATTAAGTACGGACGCTTCCTGGAACCAATTCTCCGGATCGTCAGGGAGGAACACTCCCAATCGACTCTAAAAAGCCGCAGCGGTCAATGACGAATTCTGCCGAAACCACGGAATTCGAGAATATCGAGTCAGGGTCAGGAGATCTCGCGACCGGCAGCACAACTCCCTCGCGCAGGATTATCTGTCACGCGATTCCCAACACCTGGTTGAAGAATCCCACGACATACTTCCACAACAGGTAATAGATCATCACGGCAGCGAGGAACCAGAGCGCGATCAGAAAGTATGGGACGTTGATGGCCTGGAACCAGGTGACGCCGTGCGCGCCGATTGTCAGGAATCCACCATGCGCGGCCAAGACCGCTCCTATCGTCGCTAGAACCGGCGGCAGCAGCGCGCCATGAAGACCGATGGGCAAATGGCGGCGCGGCCGGGACCACACGTAGAAAATGTTCCAGAGGCCGAACGCATTGGGTACCAGTGCCATCGGGAAAACGATGACGCGCTCAATGGGAATCGGGACGTGGAATACGAGCCGCGTCAGGATGAATACGGTCAGCGCGATCAGTAGACCCAGGCTGGGCAGGACAATGCCGGCCATGTAGGCACGAAGATAAGGGTGGGTGTTCATAGTGACCTCCAATTACAGGTGATAGAGCAGCACCGGAATCGCTCCCGGAAAAAATGCAAGGCATGCCGCCACCGCCGCGAGTAAAGCCCAGTCAAACCACGGAACGACGGTGGGACTCGCCTCGAGGCGCTTCAGCATCGCGGGCCAAAGGTCATGTCGCAGTTCCGCGCCAACTCGGCTGCTGATCGCGGGCAGTGAGTTGCTAAGCAATTGCTTGATTCGCTCCTGGTCGTGTTCATTCATGGTTCGATTCCTTGTCGCTGCAATTCTTTTCTGAGAAAGCGGAGGGCTCGGAAGACACGCACCTTAACGGCTCCGGTGGAAATGCCCAGCGCGTCCGCGATTTCTTTGTAGGGCTGCTCTTCGATCAGCGCCAGCGTGGCTGCGATCTGGAGTTTCGGCGGAAGGCGGCAGAAGGCACGTGCCGTTTTTCGGCGAAGCTCCTCGGAGATGCCAGGGTCTGGCAACCGCGGCGCCGGCAGATGGTCGGGGAGGTCGGTTTCAGGCCGCGCGGTCTTCAAGTGGTCGAGCGCAGCGTTGGTGGCGATGCGTCGCGCCCATGGTCCGAAGCTTCGTGTGGGGTCGAAGCGAGCGTGCGCGCGATGGATGCGCCAGAAGGTTTCGACGGTGAGATCCTCGGCAGCGGCGGGATCGCGGACGATGCGAACGATCCAGCTGTAAACCTCGCGCTGATGCCCGCGGAATAGCGCCTCGAAGGCGTCGAGGTCTCCGTGACAGAACTGCCGCAGCACGTCGGATGGCTGTTCCAGCACTGGCATCTTCTCCCCTTCTATATACGCTTACGGCGCGGAGGGGACGAGGGTTACGGGGATTTGCTACGGAACTCGCCAACCATCGGGACCCTCCCGATCACGCATTGTCAAGTTTGGAGGTCCGATCACGAATGCAACCAGGAGGCCAATCGCATAAATCACCGCCGAAACCCCATTAGTGAAACTCAGGGTGCTGACGTACGGCTTCAGCTTTCAAAATGAAACTTCCCGCAGTGACTACCTCGTCGTTTGGCTTCAATCCCTCCAGAACCGGATAATAGCCACTTGCCGGAGGGCCGACGCGAACCTGACGTAGCACAAAACTTCCTTCCCTGTCCTTGACCGGAAGAAATGCAAACTGTCGGTCGCCAATCGACTGAACAGCAGCCTCGGGTACGAGCGCAGCTACGGCTCCCTCGGACGTAAAGTCCACATCCACGTACATCTCTATCCGCAAGTTTTCGCCGGGATTGGAGACTTCAATGCGGGCCTGCGCCGTGCGTGTGGTCGGATCGACTTGAGGTTGGATGTACTTGACGCGGCCCTTCCATACGCGCCCCGAATAGGCAGGAGCAGTCACGCTTGCGGTCGAACCGACACGGACGGCTGCGAAGTCCTTCTCATTCAGGCTCGCCATCACCCATACAGTCGAGAGATCGGCGACTGTAAAAAGCTCCTGTGCTGGATTGACAACCAGTCCAAGGTTCGTGCTGCGCGACAGCACGACGCCGCTGATCGGCGCCGGCACTGCAAAGTTCGGGTCAATCTGTTCAGCTTGTTTGAGCGCGGCAATCTGGCGGTCGCTTGCACCGAGGAGCTTCAGCCTTTCGAGTGCCGTTCGCACATGTGCTTCATGTGTGGCGTGCATTGCAGCCACCTCTTCCTCCTCCTGCTTGCTGGCGGCACCTAGCTGGACCAGGTTCTGTGTACGCACAAGCTTCTTGTGCTCGGCTTCCAGCTCAGCCGAAGTCGAAAGGTACTGAGTTTCTGCCTCAGCGAGTTCGCTACTGAAGATGACTGCCAAAGCCTGACCGCGCCGCACGTGATCACCAAGAACCACGGGAACCTGCTTTACGATGCCACCTACAAGCGATGTCACATGCACCTCGCGGTACTCATCTGGCTTGACGATCCCAGGTACGCGAAGCTTTGTCGTGGTTACACCCTTGCCCACTTTGACCGTGCGAATCTGTGCCTTCTTCAAATCGTCCGCTGTCAGATCGACCCGTAGATCCGCCATTGATCCGGTTGCATCATTCGGGGCTGCGCTCACCGGAGCCATCATCATTTCGCCCATGCTTGATGGAGTGGCTGATGAGGTCGGCTTCGGGCTGCCGCCGCGCTGTGTGATGAACCAAAGCACGGCGAACATGACGATCCCTAAGATCGCGCTATAGCTGATAAGCTTGGCACGACGCCGCGTCACCGGGGTCTGTTCATTCATATCTGTAGTCTGCATGGATTCGTCCCTTCATGGCAGGCTTGTGCCTACCGCCTGTTCGAGCGCAACGTGCGCCGCGTACGCGTCGAACAAAACATCGGTATATCCCGTCTCGATATCAATGTAACGGCGCTGCTCGGCTATGACATCTAGAAGACGGATGCGCCCATAGCTGTATGTCTGTCGAACTACATCAAGGTTTCGAGACGCCTGGTCACGAACGCCACTGCGATACACGGCGACCCTAGCTTGCGCACCGTCAAAGCGGACAAGATTCATTGTGACCTCGTGCCGGAGGCCCAGATCGACCGCCGCGATTTGGCTGCGTGCCCGATTGATGGCTGCAGTATCAGCCGCAATTGCGCCCTGGTTGCGGTTGAACAACGGAAGATTGATCTCAAGTCCGAAGACGGCGTAATTGAAGGTCTGCCGGATTGGACGAAGGTTCCCCGCGGAGTCGAATGCCCGCTGTGAAAAACCCGAATCCGGGCGCTCGTAGCTTGCAGAAAAGCTCGCATCGGGCTTTGCCTCTGCCTGCTGTTGACGCAGCTCGGCAACAGCCATGGCCCCGTTCGCGCGCTGAAAGGCGAAGTCGGGACGGTGACTAAGTGCCAGTTGCAGAAGTTGCTGTTGGTCGAAAGTGCTGGCAGCCATTTCCAGCGATCCCTTCAGCCGGATCGTTTCCTCCGGTTGAATGCCGACCGCCTCCTTTAGAGTGAGCAGAGCGATTTCCGTCCTCGCTTGGTAGTCGATTCTCAGCGCTTTGATCCGGTTCACTTCAACGCGGACCTCTTCAGCATCCAGAGAGGCAGCAGCTCCTTCCCGGACGCGGTCCTCCATCAGCTTGAGAAATTGACCATTCGCCTGCAGAAGCTGTTCGGCAAATTTCAGATTGCGGACCGCTGCCAGAGCTTCGCCGAAGCGTATTCGCACCTCTCCCGCGAGCAGGCGCTCCCGATTCGCGACACTCTCCTGGGTTGCGTCTCGCTTACGCTCCGCCACCTCGGTACGGCGCGCCCGCCGCCCGAAAAGTTCAAGCGGGATCGATCCACTGATGCTGAAACGATTGTCGTCACCGTTGACTTCCTTTAGTCCCCCGAGAGACAGCGACGGGTTCTTGCGCAAGCTAGCTTGGACCACGTCTCCCTTGGCGATTTCGATTTCCTGGCGCTCTGCGGCGAGCGTAGGATTCGAAGCCAACGCGCGCGCAACAAGGTCCGCTTCCGTAACTCCGTTCTGTGAATCGATAAAATCGCTTGCCGGCCGCGTAGCTACTTCCTGAGCCGCAAGCGGCAACCCAGCTGTGAGCGCCACACTAAGCAAGAACAGCAAGCGAATGGATAGCGTTACATTCTTCATGTTCTCTACCTCACATTGCTGTTAAAGGCGGTGCTGCCCTGTCCATATGGCCCATTCCAGGAGATGGTAAAGTGCCATGCCCCACTCATGCCGAAGTTCGACTTGACGCGGTAGGTACCGGTCTGGCCAGTCGGTGTAATCTCCGAACCACCAGACATAGGCGCCATGCTTGGCATAGTCATGCTGGAACCAAGCTGAGCGTCGCCGACATCAACGAGCTGCCCCTTATCGTCTTTGAATTGCAAAACAAAATCGTTTTGCCCCTGCTTGAGTTCTCCTGTGCTGTTCAGAAGCACTATGGTCAGTTTTCCGACCGTGCGCGTGTCAATGGGCTTCAGGTTTGCCGTGTCAACCTTCTTGCCGCTGCAAGCAATCAAACCGAGGGCAACAACTAACATTATGGAAATCAACGACAACGTCTTCATGTGTATTCTCCTCAAAGTAAATTCTTAGGTCCCCGGAATCGCTTCAGCCGGATGGGATTCTCCAGCCAGCTGGTGACTGCGCTGGAGATCGCGCTCCCGCAGCCACAAGAAAATGATTGGCGTGACGATCAGTACATGTGCGAGCGAACTGAGCATGCCACCGAGGACTGGAGTCGCGAGCGGGCGTATGACCTCCGAGCCCACGCGAGTGCTCCAAAAAATGGGAAGCAGACCGGCGACGACCGTTGATACCGTCATCACCTTGGGGCGCAGGCGAAGAAGCGCGCCTTCCATGACCGCTTCACGTAGATCGGCGACAGTCAGCTTTTCTCGTTCATGCCGCTTGCGTGCCACTGCTTCTTCCAGGTAGATCACCATGACCACCGTGGTTTGCACCGCCGTCCCAAAAAGCGCGATGAAGCCAACCCACACGGCAACAGAAAAGTTGTAGCCGAGCAGCCAGAGCAAGTAGAGCCCGCCGGTAAGAGCGAACGGTACGGCCAACAAGACATGTGCAGCTTCGCTGAAAGATCGATAGGTCAAGAACAGAAGGATGTAGATGATCCCGATTGCGATGGGCATCACGATTTGAAGTCGCTTCTTCGCACGCACTTCGTTTTCGAATTGGCCGCTCCAACTGTAGTAGACGCCGGGCGGCATTTTCACCGCTGTCCGGATGGCCTTTTCCGCATCCGCAATCACGCTGCCTGGGTCTCGCCCCCGCGCATTCAAGAGCACGGAGACCTCAAGCAGTCCGTTTTCACTGTTGATCATTGCCGGACCGGAGACCTGACGAATGTCCGCTACCTGACCAAGGGGGATCTGTGCGCCGTTGGCCCCGGTCACGAGCACGCTGGCAAGATCTCGCGGATCGCGTCGGAATTCGGGTGCGTAGCGGACGCGCACGGGGAAGCGACGCCGTCCTTCTATCGTGGTTGTAATATTGTTTTCGCCTATCGCGGTCTCGATAACGTCCTGGATCGCGCCGACATCAATGCCGTAGCGGGCTGCGGCCTCTCGATTCGGGCGAATATCGAGATACAAGCCGCCCGTCACCTGCTCGGGGTATACGTCGCTCGCTCCCGGCACGGTGCGCACAACATCGGCGATTTCGCGGGCTTTTTGTTCAAGCGTTGTCTGATCGGAACCGAACACTTTGACCCCAATCTCCGACCGGATGCCCGTCGTCAGCATGTCGATTCGATTGATGATCGGCTGCGTCCAGATGTTGGCAACGCCGGGCAGCGAAACGGCGCGATCCATCTCGCTCTTCAGTTTTGACAGTGTCATACCGGGCCGCCACTGGTCGCGAGGTTTCAAGTGCACAATCGTCTCTGTCATATTCAGTCCCGCCGGATCGGTCGACGTTTCCGCCCGCGCCACCTTCGCCGCTACATAGGCGACTTCGGGGAAGCGGCTCAGCACTGCATCTTGCCGCTTTGCAAATTCCGTGTTCTGCGCAAGCGCGATGCTCGCATCCGCGATAGGCATGAACATGATGTCGCCCTCGTTGAGAGGCGGCATAAATTCACTGCCTATGCCTGAGGCCAGTACCACTGCTCCGGCAACAAGGGCAAATGCAAAGCCAAGGGTGATTAAGCGGTGGTCGAGCGCCCACGCCAGCGCAGGACGATAGAGACGCTGAAGAAACCGCATCACTGGATTCTGGTCTTCCGAGTGAAACTTGCCTCGAAGCAGCAGTGTGCAGAGGATCGGTATCAACGTGAGAGCAATTGCTGTCGCGCTCGCCATGGCGAAGGTTTTTGCAAATGCCAGCGGCCGGAAGAGCTTACCCTCCTGTCCGGTAAGCGCAAATACGGGCACGAAGGCGAGTACGATGATAGCCATTGAGAAAAATGTCGGACGGCCAACCAGCTTGGTCGCACGTAACACGGTCTCCATCACCCGCCCACGATCCCGTGTGTCCACACCCTCAAGATGCCGGAAAGCATTTTCCGTGACGACGATTCCGGCATCGACTAAGACGCCGATAGCGATTGCAATGCCAGCAAGGGACATTACGTTCGAGGTGACATGCGTGTAGTGCATTAGGAGGAACGAGCCGAGCACGGCGAGCGGCAATGGCAGCGTGACAACCAGGATGCTGCGGAAATGCATGAGGAAGACCACGTGTGCGAGGGTGACGAGAATGATCTCCTCGATCAGTGCATGACGAAGGGTTGCGACAGTGGCCTCAATCAGCTCCGAGCGGTCATAAAACGCAACGATATGCACCCCAGGCGGTAGGCCAGGTTCGATTTGCCGAATCTTTTCCTTTACCCGGTCGATCACGCCCTTGGTGTTCTCGCCCACCCGGGCGACTACCACTCCGCCAACTGCCTCGGAGCTGTTCTTGACTAGCGCGGCCGTTCGGAACGCATCACCGATCTGCACCGTGCCCACGTCTTTTACATATACCGGCGTCCCGTTGCGCGAGTTGACAACAATATTGCGGATATCGTCGAGACTTCCAATCAAGCCGAGCCCGCGCACAATCGACCATGAGCCGTTTGCGGAGATCACATTGCCGCCCACGTTCGAGTTGCTTGCCCTCACAGCGCGAACCACATCGCCTAGAGGCACTCCGTAGCTGCGCAATCGGTTAGGATCGATATCGATCTGGTATTGCTGGACCGTGCCGCCCACGCTCGCGACTTCAGCCACGCCTGGCACGGAGTTGAGTTGGTAGCGCACATACCAATCCTGCAGCGAACGCAGGTCTCTCAGGCTAAGTCCACCGCCTTCCACCGTGTACCAGAACACATGGCCCACACCCGTCGCGTCCGGGCCAAGGGTAGGTACAACGCCCGCAGGAAGCTGCTTAGTCACGAGGTTGAGCCGTTCGAGCACACGCGTACGGGCAAAATAGAGATCAACGTCGTCCTCGAAGATGACGAAAATCATCGAGAAACCAAACGCGGACGAAGAGCGGACTACCTTGACGCCGGGCACGCCCTGTAGGTTCACCGTTAGCGGATATGTGATCTGGTCTTCCACTTCCTGCGGGCTCCGCCCCGACCAGTCTGTGAAGACGATCACTTGGTTGTCGCTGAGGTCAGGAATGGCATCGATTGGGGCGCGTAGCATTGCCCAGAGTCCCCAAGCCGCAATGCCAATCCAAAACGCGACGACGAGGAATCGATTGCGCAACGAAATCTCAATAAGCCGGTCGATCATGCCAGTCTCCTCGGGCGGCCGTACTTCGACCGAATGCGCCCGCGTCGAAGCTCCATTCCCCTTGCGCGTTGGTAGGTGTATCCAGCCCGAAGACCGGCCCATGCCCGGATGCAACAGCGAACAAGGGCGACCCCAAGACAACGAGCAGGAATACTGCACGTCTCATAGTCACTCCTCCATCGTGCGCGGATGCACACGTGTGCGTTTCCTCTGTGTGCGCGAACAAACGAGGCGGAGTCTAGATTCTTAGAATTGAGTTGAGTCCGGGTGGGGCAGGAGGTGGAAGGCCTAGATGGACTTGAACAACTTCACCCTCAGCCGTTGGCTCGGACTGGAAGCTCTCGTTAATGTAGAGAATTACGGCGTCGGGATGAACCTGCGGAGTCTGCTGAACTGTCGCAACCGGCGCATCGACATTTGAGGTGGTCTTACAGCAGGGATGTTGACTGGGTCCACGATGGCAATCGCCCGCCATCTTCTTGCAGCAATCCATTTCCGCCGGTGTCATTTGGCGATTTGGAAGGCAAGCGAGCGCAGGCATTGCCGTCCAGAGGATAATCAGGCCAAAGACGACAATGGAACGGCACTTTGCCATAGAAAAATGCTACCCCCAGCCGCTTGCTTGTGCAAGGACAGCGGAATTCTAGCGCCGTTTCCCCGCTATTGACTCTGGACCATACTCCAGAGTGTATGCTCTTATCGAAGCAGACGGTGCCCTGCAAATCGGCGAACTAGCAAGGCGGACGGCCCTGACTGTGGATGCGATTCGCTTCTACGAAAGACACCAACTGCTGCCCAAGGCAATCCGCAGCACAGGTGGATTTCGGTTGTACACAGCGGACGACATCGAGCAACTTCACTTTATTCGGCAGATGCACGACCTAGGCTTCTCCCTGCGAGAAATCCGGGAATTGATTGACCTTCGTAGGCGGAAGATAGCCGCCTGCGAATCCGTAAGAAAACTACTGAAAGATAAACTTGTCGGCGTTCGTGCCAAACTGCAAGAGCTTCAGAAGCTGGAATCCGAACTAATGGCGGATTTGCAGAAGTGCAACAAAGAACTGAAGCGTCGGAAGCAACATGTCGCTTCCGCTTGCCCAGTGCTCGAACAGGTAACCACGCAATGAAAATTGAAGTTCTTTATGTTCCGGGTTGTCCCAACTACCGGCCCGCTGTCGAACGCATACAGAAGGTGCTGGGGGCAGAATTATTACGGGCGGATATTGAAAAAGTTCCTGTCAACAGCGACGCTGAGGCCAAGGCTTTACAGTTCCCTGGTTCGCCGACTGTCCGCATCAATGGAACTGATGTGGAACCAAACCACAAGAATGCAACCGGCCTGGCTTGTCGGCTCTATGCGAACGGCGGCGGTGTTCCGTCGGAGGAAATGCTTAGGCTTGCTCTTGCAAGAGCGAACCGAGTGGAGTGAAGGTTCATGAGAGTCGCAGAACGAGCAACTCCTGTCGCGGCTGTCCTCGCTGCGTTGTCCACATTGGCGTGCTGCTTGCCATTCGGTTTTCTTGGTGCGATTGGACTGGCAGGAGCAAGCGTCAGATTGCAGAGAGCACGACCTTGGCTGCTCGTCGGCGCTTTCGCGTTACTCGTTATCGGCTTCCTGCAGCTGTATCGAGGTGGTAATCAATGCAAAACACGCAGCGCGTTAAGCATAACGCTGTTCTGGGTCGCCGCTGCCGTAGTCCTCATGATTGTTCTATTTCCCCAAGTCATTGCGAGCCTAGTGGCTGGTTGAGGCAATCTGATGCGAGACAATCTGAAGTACGCACTCTCGCTGTTGGCCCTATTTCTCGCATTTTTTGTCTCCTGGTATTTCTGGGGTTGGAGCCGCACTCCACAGGGACAGCCACCACTTACATCGCTTACGTCCAGTAATCTCGACCAGTTCAAACGGGAGTTCAACAATGCGGCTGACCGTAATCGCTTGGTATTGCTGCTGTCGCCGACGTGAAGTTACTGTTTGCGGGGGTCTTCCGCAATCGAAGAGATATTGAAACAGAATCAGTCGAGAGCCATCCGCGTTCTTGTCGTCTGGGAACCCATACTGCCGACGGACTGGTCGAAGCCGAGTGGGATGGTGCAGGCTCGAATCTCTGACTCAAGGGTCGTACAGTTCTGGGACAAAGACCATCTCGTCGCTAAGGAATTGCAGCAGCAACTTTCCCGCTCCCAAATCTGTTGCCAGCGCAATGGCATTCTCTGGGACGTCGCTGCTCTCTACGCGAGCGGCACGCAGTGGGGCACTTCGCCTGCATTCTTCGGTGGCGCGGTTTTAGATGTAGCCGGGGATGTTCGTCAACACCTGTCGGCCATGAACACTGGCCCATAACCCATAACCTACTCGATTTATTGCCCCGAACATTGACAGCTCATTTGCTTGATATGCTTTCGCCATGGAGCCTGCTATCCGTCGTCAGGAGATTGCCCTGCGGGGGAAACGGTTGGAATATTTCACCGTCGCATGGAACAGTCTTGAAGGGCTGGTTGCGCTGGTAGCCGGAGCGTTGGCAAACAGCATTTCTCTGGTCGGCTTTGGAATTGATAGTTTTATTGAGGTTACATCTGGCGCGGCGATGCTTTGGAGGATGTCCGTCGACTCTGACGTTCAGCGCCGGGAACGGAACGAAAAGCTCAGTCTCCGGATTGTAGGCGTTTGTTTTGTCGCTCTCGCAGCTTATATTCTGTACGAATCGATTTCGGATCTGGCGGGCAGAAGAGTCCCTCAGGACAGCCTTCCAGGAATTATTCTCGCCGGTGTTTCGCTCATTGTGATGCCGCTCCTCTCCCGCGCAAAGAAGAAAGTAGGGCACGAACTGGGCAGCCGAGCAATGAAAGCAGACGCGAAGCAGACTGACTTTTGCGTGTATTTGTCCGCCATTCTCTTGACCGGCTTGGTGCTCAATGCCACTTTAGGATGGTGGTGGGCGGACCCGATTTGTGCGCTCGGTATGACTCCTTTTATTGCGAAGGAGGGGTGGGAAGCGCTCCAGGGCGAGGCTCACTGTGAATCCTGTGGATAGGGCGGCGCCAGCATAGGAAACATGAACCTCATAAGGTTGGTGGCAGCTTTCACTCTGTTATGCGGGTTTGGCGGCAGTTTCTGCAAAGCTCAGGAGATCACTGTCGCGGCGGCGGCGGACTTGCAATTTGTGATGCAGGACGTGTCTGCCCGATTTCAAAAAGAAACAGGCAAGACTGTGAAGCTAATTTATGGCTCGTCGGGTAATTTCTCCCAGCAGATTCAGAACGGTGCGCCCTTCGACATGTTCTTCTCCGCCAATCTCGACTATGCCAAGAAGCTGGAGGCGGCCGGGTTGACCGAGCCTGGCACGCTCTACCAGTACGCCACTGGAAAGATCGTGGTGTGGGTTCCAAACGATTCGAAGCTCGACCTGAGCGCGGGTCTGCAAGCGCTGTTGAATCCCGCTATCAAGAAAATTGCCATCGCCAACCCACAGCACGCTCCTTACGGACAGGCTGCGGTGGCGGCAATGAAGAAGGAGAACGTTTACGACAAGATTGCGGACAAATTGGTATTGGGTGAAAACATTTCGCAGACAGCGTCGTTCGTCGTCTCGCGAGCAGCCGATGCCGGCATCGTTGCCTTGTCGCTCGCTCTTTCTCCCAACATGAAGGACAAAGGGCGGTATGCGGAAATCCCGGGTGCCGACTATCCGCCCATCGAGCAAGCCTGCGTGATTCTCAAGTCATCGCAACAGAAGGCCACCGCCCAGTCGTTTTTGAACTTCATCAAGACACCCGCCGCAGCGGAACTCTTTCGAACCTACGGCTTTGCCATGCCGAACGCTCCGACAACTAACTAACGACTCGCACAAGTCCAAACTCTGTGCGATCCTGGCGATTGGCGGAGCGCAACCCTTCAGTACTGCCCGTAGCGGCCCTTCACTGAATCCAACAGCTTCTGCGTGTCGTAGCCGACGCCGTCCTTGAAAACGATTTCCACGTTTTCGATTTCCGAGATCTGCTTCGACGGATCGCCTTTGATCACCACCAGGTCGGCGTTCTTCCCGGCGGCGAGCGAGCCGATCTGTTTCTCTTTGCCCATGTAGTTTGCCCCGTTCAGAGTGGCGATCTTGATCGCCTCCACCGGCGTGAATCCTGCCTCGACCAACAGTTCGATTTCGCGCTGATCGCCGAAGCCGGGCACAACGTCTCCGGCTCCGGTCGGGTCTGGACCCGCGATCAGCAGGCCGCCGGCTGCCACGAACGCGCGCTCCAGCTCCATGTCGCGCTTGAACAGCATCGCCAGATCGGTCTTGGGCGCGGGACGCGATGCGGGCCGTTGACGCAGATAGAAGAACGCCTCGCGCGCCTCGGGAGTCATCGCGTCGAGCGCTTGCTGCCGGACCGGCGGGCGGCCTCCACCAGCCTCACCTTCAAATACCGGCAGGGTCGAGGTGATGGCCACGTGATGTTTCACAAGCGTGTCGATCAGGTCTTTGGCCTCCGGGTTCTCCGGGGCCATGTGCTCGAGGGTGTATTCGCCAGCGCTGTCGCTGCAAACGTCAGGCTTCTTGCCCGGATCGAGCTGCGTATTCACGAAGAACCCGTGTTCGAGGTCGTCGATGCCCAGTTCTGCGGCTTCTTTGTAAGTCACCGAGCAGAGGTGTCCCGTGACTTTGATTCCGCGCTTGTGAGCGGCGTCGATGGCGGCTTTCAGCTCGGCGCGCGTGATGTTCATGTACGCCTTAAATGACGTTACTCCGTGATCGGCCCAGTACTCGACCAGCTGCCGGGCGTCATCGGGGCTGGTCAGGTGCGGCATCTGGAGAAAGTAACTCTCGGGTCCTTCGAGGTACGGGCCGGTAACGTCAAGGTGCGGACCGGGAAGCTTGCCGGCGTCGATGTCACGCTTCAGGTTCAGATCGGCATAGGTCTCCACACTGCCGGTGGTGCGCATGGTCGTGACGCCCCCGGCAAGATACAGGCGAGGCGCGGAGAATGTCATCTGCGGCACCACGACCGGCTCGTCGTACTTCCGCTGGCTGTTCAGATTCGGCCGCGCGATATAGAAGAGATGATTGTGCATGCCGACGATGCCAGGCATCACGGTGTATCCGCGGAGATCGAGGACTGTCGTGCCGGTGGTGGCTGCGGCGTCGGCACCTTTCTGGATCGCTGAGATCTTTCCACCCTCAATAACTACATTCTGATCTTCGACCGCCGGGGCGCCGGTACCGTCGATTATGCGTACGTGGGTCAGGACGACTTTGGGGGCATCTACTCGCACGAATGCTTTAACGGTTTTGGAAAGTTCGGGAGTTTGCGCGGCTGCGGGAAGCAGGAAGAGAAATATGGCGAGAACAGACGTAAGGATATGGGATCGCATGTGTGCCTCTAAACGTCCGACATTGTAGCTGACTTGTTTGTGGGTGGTGCAGTGCGGGATTAAGATAGCGCAGTTCCGCCGGGAGGTCTCTAATGAAGCACGCGCTGGTCGCATTCTTCCTGTTTGTCACGACTCTTTTCGCCCAGGATCGTGAGATGTTGCGGCACTTTGATTACAACCAGAAGGCTGCGCTCGACATTCAGGAGACAGGTGTCGAGCGACGCGGAGAAGTTGTAGTCCATGACATTTCTTACGCGAGCCCGAAGGGCGGACGGGTGCCGGCGTATCTGGTGGTGCCGAGGGGAAAAGGGCCGTTCGCGGCGGTCCTCTGGGGGCATTGGTATATGCCGGGCTCGGAATTCCTGAATCGCAAGGAATTTCTGGATGAGGCGGTGGCGCTGGCGCCGTCGGGCGTGGTCTCGCTGCTGATTGATGGGCCGATTGCGCGGCCGGGGTATGTGCGCGATCCCGATCCGCTGGGCGACCTCCAGATTCAGCAACGGGTGCAGGCCATCGTCGACATGCGGCGGGGTGCCGACTTGCTGCTGGCGCGCAGTGATGTCGGTCCGAAGCGGCTGGCCTACGTTGGGCACAGTTACAACGCTTCGACGGGGGCGTTTCTGGCGGGAATTGACAAGCGCTTTAAGGCGTTCGTGCTGATGGCGGGGAATTTGTCAGATGAAGTGGACATGCGGTCGAAAGAATTGCAGGATTTTCGCAAGCAGGTCGGCCCGGAAAAGTTTGACGCCTTCTACGCGAAGTATGCCTGGTGCGATCAGGGCAAATATATGGCGCATGCGGCACCGGCTGCGGTTTTCACGCAATTTGCGACCAAAGAGGACTTCATCACGCCGGCGCGAGCGCGAGAGTATTTCGCGGTCGTCAGCGAGCCAAAGATTTTCAAGTTGTATGAGGCCCCGCATGCGTTGAATGCAGAGGCGCGGCGGGATCGCATCGCATTTCTGGTGAAGGAGCTGGATCTACGAGCGCCCGATCCAGCGGCGATTGCGCGCGTGCCGGAACTGGTGCAGCCGCCGGATTCCAAGAATTAGCTCGGACCTCAGGGGCTAAAGCCCACATTCGTTTTCGTGCTTCCGCGGCGCTAAAGCGCCGCTCTTCCACGGTAGTGCACACATTTAGAAAAGGCGCTACGCGCTAAGGGCCACGCTTTGTGCTCAATGCTAAGTTCTGACGGCTGAAAACAAATGCGGCCCGGGCCAGCCACCCGAGCCGCATTGTTGTCGCGGATATTCTGGTTGCCGTCTTTCGCCATAGGCGAAAGAGCATCGCGTATCGACACTCGTGAGAGCGCACAATCCGACGATGTTCGCCCGAGGTTTGCGCCTCGGGTTTTTCCGGTTCAACGCTTCCATCCTGCCTTGGAAGGGAGGACTTCTTTGGAGGCCGCAACGCCCGGGCACCAGTTCACGGGACGCGAACCGGACTTCCCCCGGCGACTCACCCTCGTGGAATCACCGGCAACGCGAAACCGGAATCGGCAGAGCTTCAGAACATCCACGCTCTGACTGCAGAGTACCTTGCGGGATACGATCCAGAGACGCAAGAGCAAAGCGCGCTCGGGCTGTGCAGAAGCTGTGGAGGGGCAGGAAATTCTTGTGGAAGCAGCAGGAAAAGCGGGGTGTTTTTAATGGAAGTGCTGTCACCCGGATGGGGACGAACAATTTCGATTCGATGGCAGCCGTGAGCGCCGTCCCCGGGACTCTTCATCTTTCGCGCAACCACTGACGGCGAGTTTCCGGGAGAGATTGGGTCGTCCCTCCGGGACTTGAGGTCAACTCTTTACCCTACCCCGCGCTGAAGCGCGGGGCTAAGGTGGGTCGCCCCTCCGGGGCTGGCCGCGGTACACTACCCCCAATGATCGCGCACCTTCGCGGAACTCTGTTGGCCAAACATCCAAATCAAGCGATTGTGGAGACGCACGGTGTCGGTTACGACGTGGTCATCAGTGTGCCAACGTTCTCGGAGCTTCCGGCGGCGGGAGGGGAAGTGGCGTTGCACATCCATACGCATGTTCGGGAAGATGCGCTAAGTCTCTACGGATTTCTGCGGGTTGCCGAAAAACATCTTTTCGAGAAGCTGCTCACGGTGAGTGGGATCGGGCCCAAGCTGGCGATTACGATTCTGAGCGGCATGCCAATCGACGAGATGGTAGGCGCGATTCGCGGCGGCGACGTGGCCCAGCTCACGCGCATTCCTGGTATCGGGAGGAAGACGGCGGAGCGGATGGTGCTGGAACTGCGTGACAAGCTGCCGACGCCGACGGGAATGGCGGAGGTCAGCCTGGCGGCGACAAATCCGGTTGAAGAGGATGTGCTTTCGGCTCTCGTGAATCTCGGGTATCAGCGGGCAGCAGCAGAAAAGGCGTTGCCGGTGGCGGCGCGGGGCGGTTCGCAAACCTTTGATGCGCTGTTTCGAGAGGCGCTGGCGGTGTTGTCGAAGTAGGCGAAAACCACACGGGCTGAAGCCGGGATTTAATCTATGGCTGACGCGGCCTTGAAGGGCCGGTCTTCCACGGTAGTGCCTGCATTTTAACCTTCCAGAAACTGGATCAGTTGCCAACAAAGCGCAGGTAGAGATCGCGATCTTCGCGGCAGGTTTCCGCCATCTGCTTGACCTTCTGCCAGGCTTCCGTCTGGGATTCGTCGCGGGCGCGATCTTTGACGCGGTCCCATTCGTCGAGGAAGACGGGCATCTGCAAGTGATTGAAGACGGTCTTGCCGAAGGGGTCGATGCCGCTGAGAAGCGGGTAGGCGCCATCGGGATTGGCTGGAACGATTCCGTGCAGCATAACCCACTCGCTGCGTTCGCCGAGATCATCTTCTAGTTTGACAACCAGGGACATGGCACGTACCCCACGCAGAATACCCGATGGCCGCACTGTAGCAGCGTCGGCAGGTTTTTCCAAGGCGGTGGAGGGTGCCGAAGGTAACGAAAGGAAATAGGTCACGGGTCACAGGTCTCAGGAAAACCAGGCCCTGGGATGGGACAAAAGACGCGGCGCGCCGCGTCTCCGTACGAAGGCGTTAACACTGCCTCCGGTCGGACTTTGCAATTTCCTGAGACCTGTGACCTGAGACCTGCCTTTCACGCCTGCGGCAGGTGCGATCCGTGCTGAAAATGGTACTGCAGGATCTTCGCGGCCAAGGCCGGGCTCACGCCGGATCCAGGCGTTCCAATCGCGCGGACCACTTCTCCGCGACAGACCACTTCGGTGGCGGCTAGTCCAGCGATTTCGGCCGGGAGCACCAGGTTGATCTCCAGTTGCGCGCTGGGTTGCAGCATTTCCTCTGCCTGGAACAGAAGTCCAGAGCGGCTGATGTTTTCCGTGGTGCCTTGAAGCCAGCGCTGGTCTCCGACCAGACGGTAGCGCAGAGGGAGGTGCAGGTTGAACCGGCGTGCACGGAACGGCGGAATCTTCTTTCCAGTAAGAGCACTTGCGGTACTGCGGGACGGCATAATGGCCTCCTGGGGAGTTGGCTCGGAGTCCAGTACTTCTCGGACTTTGTCTTTCAGAGCGGGAAGGCTGAACGGTTTCTGTAACAGGTTGATGCCGGCGTAGAGCGTGCCATTGTGACCAATCGCATTCTCGGTGTAGCCCGACATATAGAGCACCCGGATGGCAGGACGTTCGGCTGTGATCGCCATGGCGAGCTCGCGTCCGTTCATTCCGGGCATAACGACATCAGTTAAGAGAAGATCAATCGCTCCCTTGTGTCCTTCGACGATCTGCAGGGCAGCGGCGCCATCCTCGGCTTCGAGGATCTTGTAGCCTTGCGTTTCCAGATACTGCCGGGCCAGGCGGCGGAGGTTCGTCTCGTCTTCCACCAACAAAATCGTTTCCTGGCCGCGGTCGGGGCGAGGAAGTCCGAGAGATTCCTGCGCGGCGGCAGCTTCCTCCTTCCCATCGACACGGGGGAAGTAGGTGCGGAAAGTGGTGCCGCGCTGGGGCTGACTGTCGACGAAGATGTAGCCGCCACTCTGCTTCACGATGCCATACACGGTGGAAAGACCGAGGCCTGTCCCCTTGGCGCCCTTGGTGGTGAAGAAGGGCTCGAAGATGCGGGACTGGGTTTCGACATCCATGCCGAGACCGGTATCGCTGATCGCGAGCACGACGTAGTCGCCCGCTTCGAGAGGTGCGTGGGTGCGGGCGAAGTTTTCGTCGAGAGAAACGTTGGCGGTTTCGATGGTCAGCTTGCCGCCTTCGGGCATGGCGTCGCGGGCGTTGACGGCTAGATTCATGATGACCTGGTCGATCTGTCCGGGATCGGCACGGACGGCGCCGATGGTGGGGGTCGGCACCATGACCAGGTCAATGTCTTCGCCGATCATGCGGGTGAGCATTTTCAGGTTCTCGGTGACAACTTCATTGAGGTCGAGAATCTTCGGGGCGAGCATCTGTTTCCGGCTAAAAGCCAACAACTGGCGGGTCAGCGAGGTGGCGCGCTGCGCGGCATTGGAGATTTCCTGGGCCGGGCCACGAAGAGAGGGATCGGGACCGAGGCGCTCGAGCAGGAACTCGGAATAGCCGGAGATGACCATCAGCAGGTTGTTGAAGTCGTGCGCGATGCCGCCCGCGAGCCGGCCGATCGCTTCCATCTTTTGAGCCTGCCGGAGCTGCTGCTCGAGAGCGCGCCGCTCGGTGATGTCTTCCATGAAAATCTGGAAGGTTGGTCCCCGCCTGCCGTTGGGAATCACGCGGCCGGAGATGCGGGCCAGCATGGTGGCACCATCCTGGCGCGCGAGTTCGGTGGAGAGATTGTTGAATTCCTTTCCGGCGTGAAAATAATCGGCGGTTTGAAACCATTGCTGGGCGTCGACGTACAAGCTGCCCAGATGTATTCCCACGATTTCCTCGCCGCGCGGATAGCCGAGCATGGCGACGAGGGCCGGGTTGGCATCAAGCAGAACTCCGAGGCTGTCACAACGACAGATGCCGTAAGGAGCATTGGTCACCAGGGAGCGGAAGTTGCTTTCGGAGCGGCGCAGACTTTCCTGGGTGGCGCGGAGGGCGGCATTGAACCAGCAGATGAGCAGGGCCACGGCGAAAAACAGCACCATGTGCGCGATCGCTTTGCGAAACTCGGGCGAGTTGTGATCGCCCATCAGCGAATAGTAGGCGCTGACGGTGAGCGCGAAAGAAGTAGCTGCCAGGCCGGGCTTCCATCCTCCGTACCAGGCGCTGACCATCACGGCTACGGCGAACACGACCAGGCGGCTTTCTGCCATGTCAGAAAGGAACAGGGTAGGGATGAGTGCCAGAACGGTACTGAGGAGCGCGACTCCGTAGCGCAAAATGGGCGCACGCGCCGGAGGCACGGCCAAAGTGCGGATGAGGGGGAGCTTCATTCGCATGACTCCATGCTATGCGTATCGTGTGAAAACAGCGAGTTACGCCAGTCCAGCCAACCTCTACATCTTGCCCAGATGCCTATTGCCCGGTAGGACAGCATGGCAAGCAAGACTTGCGGAGACTCCAATGGCGAATGGAACAGCCTATGATGAGATGCTGTTTTCAGAAAAATCAATGGTACATCTCGTGCGGGGTGGAACAAAGACTTGCAACTGTGGCCGGAAAACACGAAACTGACGGCGCAGATCCGGTAAAAACCGATGAACATTGGCTTTTTCGGCGGAAGCTTCGACCCGATCCATCGCGGGCACCTGGCTCTGGCGCAGACGGCTGCGGAGCGTTTTGCGCTCCGGCAGGTGTTGTTTGTGCCGGCGAATGTGCCTCCTCATAAACAGAAACAGCCAGTGACGGCGTTTGTCCATCGCTACGCGATGGTGGCGCTGGCGACGCAGGATGAGAAACAGTTCATGCCGTCGCTGCTGGAAGCACCGGCGGAGCTTCGCTCCGCTGGACAGCCCAGGGCGGCTGTCCCTACGCCATCGGAACCAAACTATACGATTGATACCGTGCGACGGCTTAAACAGACGCTGAAAAAAGCGGACCGGCTGTTTCTGATGATTGGAATCGACGCTTTTCGCGACATCGCCAAATGGCGTGAGGCGAAGGCGCTGCTGGCGGAGTGCGATTTCGTGGTGGCGAGCCGTCCGGGATTCTCGTTGCGGGATGTGGCGGAGTCGATGCCGCAAGAGATACGACCTCCGGCGGCCGTCACGAAGCCCTTTCAGAAACAAGCAGCGAGCGGGGACCTGGTTCTTCCGGGGGTCACTCTGCACTTGCTCGAGGGCGTACAACAGAATGTTTCGGCGACGGTGATTCGGGAGGCCGCTAAGCAGGGTAAGCCTCTGGGGCGGTGGCTCGATCCGCGGGTGGCGGAATATGTACGGAAGATGGGATTGTATCGTGGGAAAGCAGAGGTCAGAGGTTAGAGGTCAGATTGCAGAGGTGAAAGTCGGTAATGGTGCAGTTTGATCCGTGTCGGGCATCGCTTCAGTGATGCCACCAAAGGCCACAAGTCTGAATGGCTTTTAGCCGCCGGGGCTTGCCCGTCGCGGCACAGCGGCTAAAGCCTGCGCACTCTACTGCTCTTGGCGGCATGCCTGAAGGCATGCCCTGATACGAGTCTCGCTTCAAACTGCACCCACTACCTGAAAGGCATGGCTCCAGCCAGTGAGAGTTGAGCACGATACAATCGAACTACCAAACTTATGAAGAAAGCGAATGCTCTCAAACGTCAGGTTAGTGAAGCCATCATTGCTTGTCAGGACAAGAAAGCCGAACAGGTCACGATTCTCGAGCTGGAAAAAGATTCAGGAGCGTTTACCGATTATTTTGTAGTGTGCAGTGGAACCAATCCGCGGCAGATCCAGGCCATCGCAGATGCGGTGGACGAGCGGCTGGAAGCTCTCGGGATGCGGCCCGCGCACACCGAGGGCTACAAGCAGGCGGAGTGGGTGCTGCTCGACTATGTGGATTTCGTGGTCCACATTTTTTCGGAGACGGCTCGTCACTACTACGATCTGGAGCGGCTGTGGAAGTCGGCGACCAAGCTCGAGCCGGCGGAATTGATGAGAGCTAAAAGAAAACGCACGCTCACGACAGCGACAAGTGCGAAGAAGAAAAGAGCGTAGTGGACTTTTAGCTCAGCCAGCGCCCTTTCTTGGTACCACTAGGTCTTTGTACTTCTTTTCCACCGGCTTTGGTTCTTTCAACCCTGATGTGTTGATCGCGTTGAACTTGTCGTCGACGATGCTCAGCGACACCCTGACTACTCCGATATCTATGAAGCGTGGCGGTTTGCTGCTGGGAGGGTGGTCTCGCTCATACTCCTGGAAAGCTTTAGTCGTCCTATCCAGGATGTCGTCGATCTGTCCGATCGTCTTGTACCCTGCCTGCGAAAGCTCCTTACGAGCGTTGACATTCCTTTAGTGCCTGAATGCTCCCTGTCCGGTAGCTTCTTTTGCAGGTAGGCTGTCAAGCTGTCGAGATTGATCTCCTGCTGATCAAGTTGTGGCTTGCTTGCCGACGCTAAGTCGACTACTGTCTGCTCTCTGGACTCCTTGCTGGACTTGAAGAACAGCTCGAAGTGGCTATCAGCGATGTAAACAAGCCGCCCAGTGCATAGAAATCGCGCTGGAGATTTATGGGAACGTCGATGTCGCTCTTATACGCAAGATAGTGGGATACGTTGGCCCAGGCATCCATTAGGATGGTCCGAACCTGAATCTCAAAGGGCATTCCGACAATAGTGTCGTATCTTGGCCCTTTGTAGTCCCTTTTCATTTCTGCGACAAAATGAAACGACATGTACCCAAAGTGCTGACCTCTGCGCCCTCGATCTTGTCGTCTTCAACGAGCACCTTGAATGAATCGCGCACAACCTGTCCCACTCGCGGAATGTCGGAGAGGAAAAGGCATACGACTCTTAGGCCCACGATGTCATGAATATCGGCAAACGGCTTGGCAGACTCTTTTCGTTTCAGCTTATCCAGAAAAGAATCAAGATCCTTGATGCGGGAAGGCATCGAATGAGTCTTAATTTTTTTTTCTTGAGCGCTCCGTCAAGAATAAATCTTGCTTCTTCCTCGAGAGCTGAGAAACTTCGCTTGCGGCGCTCAAATTCTTTTTTGATTTCTTCGACTTTCATATAACACCGGCTACTGACACGCTCGGTCACACTTTCGGGAGCACTTATACACCTGGACCTGTTCGTCCGACAAGTTTGACAGTTTTGGGGTACGCTGAGATCACAGCAGATGGCAGACACGCACCAAGAATGGGGCTCGTCCTACCGCCTGGTCGCGGCGGAGAAGTGGAAAGCGAAGTCGGCGGTGATGGGCAGCGGAGTCACCGAAGCATTGGTCGAATACGCTGCACCGCGGCCTGGGATGCACATTCTCGATCTGGCCAGCGGCACTGGCGAGCCCGCGATCAGCCTGGCGCAGCGGGTCGTGCCTGGGGGATCGGTCACAGCGGTAGACCTGAGCGCCGAACTGCTGGAGCTGGCCGCACAGCGGGCTCGGAAGAAGAACCTCTCCAATTTTTCCATCCAGCAGGCGGATGCTCACAAGCTGCCGTTTCCCGATCAGAGCTTTGATCTGGCGACGTGTCGCTTTGGGGTGATGTTCTTCGGCGATGTCAAACAGGCGCTAGCGGAATTACGGCGCGTTCTGAAGCCGGGAGCTCGCGCTTGCTTTGTTGTCTGGGGATCGTTCGATCAGCCCTACTGGGAGACGACGATGAAAGTCGTGCAAAAGTATGCGGGCGGAGCCTTGCTGGAACCGGGAGGAGGCGATCCGTTTCGATTCTCGGCGAGGGGCTCACTTTCGCAGGTGCTGGACGCGGCGGGCTTTCGCGAAGTGGAAGAGTCCGCGCGGAACGTGCCCTGGATCTGGCGCGGAAGCGCAGAAGAAGTGTTTGAGTATGCGAGCGCTGTGTCCACTCCGTTTCGCCCAATGCTGGACCGGGTGCCTCGGGACAAATGGCCGGCTATTTTGGCCGAGGTGCATGCGGCGATCAATCAGTACCGGGTGGGGGATGAGATACGATTCGGGGCGATGGTGGTTCTGGCGGCGGGGAGGGCATGAGGGCTGGCGGAGGACCTGATTTAGAGGATCGTGCGGCTGTTGCGGGAAGCAAATCGTGGTTCGTATCAGGGCATCGCTTCAGCGATGCTGTAAGCCTTTTTTTGAAATGCCCCTTTAGGGGCTGCGACTGACCTGCGAATTCCCTCCGGCCCCGGGTTCCGCCCCCCAATTTCCATTTAGGAACACTTTCGCCATCTGTAACTGGCCCCGGCGGCGGCCCCTGAAGGGGCCTCTTGAAAATCGGCATTTTGGCATCGCTGAAGCGATGCCCTGATACGAATCACAACCTGTTCGTCGCTAGAACGGCCAAAAGTCATGAAGATCAAAGTGGCGTGGATCGGGAAAACGAAAGAGGGCGCCATCCGAGCTCTGGCCGATGATTACCTGAAGCGAATTTCGCGCTACGCGGACGTTGCCGGCGTGGCACTCAAAGACGAGGCGGCGATACTGGCGCTGGCGCGAGGCGAACGGCAGAAAGAGCGGCACAAACTGGTTCTGCTGGATGCGCGCGGGAAACAACTCTCTTCGGAGGAACTGGCTGAGTTTCTGGAACGCGAGCAGGTGCAGGCGCTGCCGTTGCTGTTCGCGATCGGCGGGGCGGACGGGTTCAGCGAGGAGGCACGCCGTCAGACGGGTTTCGTGCTCTCCTTGGGGAGGATGACGCTGCCGCACGAATTGGCCAGGGTGCTGCTGCTCGAGCAGCTGTATCGCGCATTTACCATTCTTAAGAAGCACCCTTATCATCTAGGGCATTAACTATGAAGTAAACAGACATCGTCCGCTTAGACGATTGGCGCAACGCCAGGGAATGGTTGCCGATATGTACCTCCGGCAGTTTCCCTGCGCCTCGGAGATGGCTTACAGTAGTCTTCGGACAGGACAACCACCTGAATTTTTGTAAGAGGCCCTCCCTCATGAAAAATCCCTACGACGTTCTCAGGATGAAAGAGCAGGAGTTGGTGCGGGTTCGAAAAGAGATGGAAGCGCTGCGGATCGCGGCTCGATTGTTGGGCGCCGAGGATCGGGCAGCGGATGATGGCGAGAACCCGCCCAAGATGCGTCACGTTGTGGAAATGCCCTAATCGATTGTCTTCCCCGTCCGACCACAGGCGGATGGCCGAAAAGCCATCCGCCGTTTTTTTCTGTGTGGGGGCGAACACTCCTGTCCGCCAACGTGGGCAGCGGATAGCCGGCAGGATCGTCAGAGGCAAGACCAACAGCAACACCAACGGCGACGACAGGAGTGTCCGTCCCACACGGGCGGGTTGGCGCGGACTCTCCTGTCCGCGTAAAATCAAGGATTCGGCTTCTATGTCGGATCTGCGTCGTGGTCTCATCATTGTCAATACTGGGCCGGGCAAGGGTAAGACAACTGCGGCCATGGGAACTGCTCTGCGCGCGGTCGGGCAGGGGATGCGGGTGCTGATGTTGCAGTTCCTGAAGGGTTCCTGGCACTACGGCGAACTGGATGCGGTGAAGGCGTTCGGCGAAAAGTTTATCCTCAAGCAGATGGGCCGGGGTTTCGTGAAAGTGGGCGCCGAGAAGCCTGACCCTGAGGACGTCCGCATGGTCGAGCAGGCCTGGGCAGAAGCGGAGCAAGCGATTCAATCTGGCGAATGGGACCTGGTGGTGCTCGACGAGATCAATTACGCCATCAGCTACGGCATGCTGGACCCGGCCAAAGTTGCTGAATCGTTGAAGAAGAAGCCCGAGATGGTCCATGTTATCTTGACCGGAAGAAATGCGCATCCGACAATTGTCGAGCTTGCCGACACGGTGACCGAAATGCGCCAGGTGAAGCACGCGTATGAAAAGGGTGTAATGGCGCAGCGGGGAATCGAGTATTAGCTCTCAATGCGAGTTCTCAGTTCCCGGTTCTCAGTTCCCGGTTCTCAGTTCTCAGTCTACTGGGCCGGGTTTTACTGGGAACGGGGAACTGAGAACTGCTTTCCATGACATGGTTCAAACGCCAATCCGGTGAGCTGGATACTTCGGGCGAGCGCAAAGTCCGCACGGAAGGATTGTGGGTCAAGTGTGACGAGTGCCGGCAGATCATCTGGAAGAAAGACCTGGAAGAGAACTTGAACGTCTGTCCGAAGTGCGACAAGCATTTTCGAATTGACGCACGCGCCCGGCTGGCCCAGATCCTGGACGGCGATCAATACGAGATTTTCGACAGCAACCTGGTCTCGACCGATCCGTTGAAGTTCGTGGACCTGAAAGCGTATTCCTCGCGTCTGAAGCAGGCGAAGAAGGATACGGGGCTGAAGGACGCCATCATTAACGCTCACGGGAAGTTGAACGGGCGGCCGGTGATCGTCAGCGCCATGGAATATTCATTCATCGGCGGCAGCATGGGGGCGGTGGTGGGGGAAGCGATTACGCGGGCAATCGAGAAAGCCACTGAGACGCATACGCCGATCATCATCGTCTCGGCTTCGGGCGGAGCGCGCATGATGGAGGGCGCCGTCAGCCTGATGCAGCTGGCCAAGATTTCGGCGGCGCTGGCGCGGCTGGATGCGGCACGCGTCCCTTACATTTCGGTTCTGACCGATCCCACGACCGGTGGCGTGACAGCGTCTTTTGCCATGCTGGGCGATTTGAACGTCGCCGAGCCGGGTGCTCTGATTGGCTTTGCTGGGCCGCGCGTCATTGAGCAGACCATCCGGCAGAAGCTGCCGCAGGGGTTTCAGCGCTCCGAGTTTTTGCTGGAGCACGGAATGCTGGATGCGGTGGTGCACCGTAAGCAGATGAAGGCCTACATCGGACGGGCGCTGGATTTTATGGTGCAAGCAGCGTAAGGACGGCAATCAGCTTTCAGCCGTCAGCCATCAGCTAAATCAACCCCCCATTACTGCGCGGCATCCCCATTCGCTGCGCGTCTTTGACGCTTAGGTGCGGTTTTCTGGAAACTCTCCTCTCGAAAAATGAAACTGGTAACCTGAAAGCTGCGAGCTGACCGCTGCCCTTGTCCTACGAAACTGCATTGGCGCAGATGTACGCGTTGGGCCACGAGCTGGCTGCTACGCCGTCGCACAAGTTCGACCTGGCGCACATGCGGGTGCTGCTGGGAGCACTGGGGCATCCGGAGAAGAATCTGACGTGCGTGCTGATCGCTGGTACTAACGGCAAAGGCTCGACGGCGGCAACACTGGCTTCGATCCTACAGGCTTCGGGGCTGAAGACGGGACTGTACACTTCGCCGCATCTGGTGCGGATCAACGAACGCATTCGGGTCAATGGCTCGCCGATCCCCGATGATGATTTTGCGTTGCTGCATGAGATGGTTGATCGGACGGCGGAGCGGCTGGTTGGTGAAGGCGAACTGCCGTGGCATCCGAGCTTTTTCGAGATGCTGACGGCAATGGCGTTCGAATATTTCGCGCGCGTGCGTCCGGAAATGGTGGTGCTGGAAGTAGGCATGGGCGGGCGTCTGGATGCGACTAATGTGGTGGAGCCGCGGCTGAGCGTGATCACCGACATTGCGCTCGATCATCAGAAGTATTTAGGGAACACGGTGGGCGAGATTGCGCGAGAGAAGGTGGGTATCATCCGGGCGGGCGGGGCGGTCGTGACGCTGCCTCAGATGCCGGAGGCTAACGACGTCATTGGCAACACCATTCTCGATTTGGGGGCGCGGGCGGTTAGCGCGGTGGCCTATGTGCCGCCGGTTTCTCCGGGGAGCGTGGAGTTCTGGGAGAACGCCAAGAAAACCTTAACCACGGAGGTCACGGAGGAGAGCACAGGGACACCGCGGTCGCGCTATCCGCTTCAGGTTATGGGACAACAGATCCTGGTGGAGTCGCCTTTGATCGGGCGGCACCAGTTGCGTAATGTCGCGTTAGCTATCGCCGCTGCCGAGGAGCTGCACGAGCAGGGATTCTCGCAGATCACGGCGAGGACGATCGAACGGGGCATTCGCGAGACGCGTTGGCCGGGACGGTTTCAGGTTGTTCCAGCCGCGGACGGCGAGCCGGAGATTGTGCTGGATGTGGCGCACAACCCGGCGGGAGCGTGGGCCTTGCGCTCGACGCTCTCGGCAGCTTATGAGGACCGCCCGGTTACGATGGTGTTTGGGGTGATGCGCGACAAGGCGGTGTCGGAAGTCGCCGAGATTTTGTTTCCGATTGCGGAGCAGGTTGTAGTCACGCCGGCCAACAATCCGCGTTCGGCAACGGCGACGGAAATCCGGCGGGCAGCGGCGCGGGTCGATGTTGCGATTCGGGAAGCAGGCGACGTGTCTTCAGCGCTCGCCCAGGCGCGGCGAATCGCAGGGCCGGGTGGGGTGGTGGTCGTCACTGGTTCCATTTACATTGTGGGAGAGGCGATGCTTGCGCTGGGCTCACGCATCTAAGAAGTAGGCACCTCAGGGGCTGAAGCTCTGATAAACAGGGAACATATACCGCAGCGCTGGAGCACTGCGCCAACCAAAACCAGAGGCTTTTCTGCATTGGCGCCAGTGAGTCGAGAACAGCTTTGAACGAGATCAGCACAACCGCCGAGTTGGAAAAAGAGCAAGCCGAGCTGCGCTCGGCCGGGCGGGCGGGGACGGTTGTCCCCACGTTGTCTCGAGTGCATGCTGGTGAAAAGTCTAAGCGCTACGGGTGGCCCAGCCGCCTGCGTTCGTACTTCATCTTCGATCCGCTGATCTGGGCTTACACGCTGGTGCTGGGTACGATCTCGCTGATGTGCTCTCTGTTCGACCGCGGCGGACGTATCCAGCACAATCTGGCTCGGCTGTGGTCGTGGCTGATCATGAAGACGATCTTTTCGCCGGTGACTGTGACGGGCATGGAGAAGGTCTTCGGGTCGAGGCCGCGGGTGTATGCGGTGACGCACGCTTCCGCGCTTGATATTCCCATTCTCTACGTGAATCTGCCGTTTCAGTTTCGGATCATCTTCAAGAGCGAGTTGCTGTCGTATCCGTTTGTCGGATGGCATCTGAAGCGCTCCGGACAGGTTTGCATTAACCAGCAGAATCCGGCGGCTTCGATCGGCGCCATCAAGTCCGCGCTCAAGAGCCTGAAGAGCGGTATGCCACTGGTGATCTTCCCGGAAGGCGGACGAAGCCCGAACGGCGAAATTTTGCCGTTTCTGCCAGGGGCATTTTTTCTGGCGATCAAGGCGCAGGCGGATATCGTCCCGATCGCGCTGCTGGGAACGTTTGATTTGCTGCCGATGAATACCTACCACATCAAGAGCCGTCCGCTGGAAATGCGGGTGGGCGAGCCGATTCCGACGACGGGGTCAACGCTGCGGGATACGGAGGCGGTGTCGGCGAAGGTGAAGGTGGCGATTGAGAATCTTCATAGTAGGGCTTCCTTGCCAGGGTAGGGGTCCTTCGACTCCGCTCAGGATGACACTTGTTAAAAATTCCTTGCTGACCCCCGCCGCTGACAATTCCCCCGTCCGTCCGTCATAATCTTTGGTCCGCTGGAGGCGCCATGAAGTCCCTGGTTCTTTTACTCTTATTCCTCACTATGACCGCATACGCCCAAACCGTCCCGCCCACCGTCGCCGAAGCCCAGGAGTTCATGAACAAGGCCGAGGCTCAATTTGCTGAACTGACCGTCAAAGTCAACCGCGCCACCTGGGTGCAGGAGAACTTCATCACCGACGACACGGAGGCCATGGCTGCCGACGCCATTGATCAAATCACCGCAGTCACCACCGATCTGGTCAATCAGAGCCGGCGTTTCGACGGGCTCACGATGCCGCCCGATCTGGCCCGCAAGTTCATGCTGCTGAAGCTGTCACTGACGGCGCCAGCGCCCAAGGATCCGGCACTTCGTAAAGAGATGACCACGATCGGCGTCTCGCTCGACTCCGATTACGGCAAGGGCAAGTACTGCCGCAAGAACGGCGAGTGTCTGGACATCACGGCCATTGAAAGGTTTATGGCCCACAGCCGCAATCCGGAAGAATTGAAAGAACTGTGGACGGGCTGGCATTCGATTTCTCCGCCGATGCGGCAGCGGTATTCGCGGTTTGTCGAGCTGTCGAACCAGGGAGCGCGTGAGATCGGGTACAAGGATGTGGGCGCGATGTGGCGCGCCGGTTACGACATGACGCCCGATGAATTCTCCGCTGACCTGGAGCGGTTGTGGAATCAGGTGCGTCCGCTGTATCTGTCGCTGCATACATTTGTGCGGGCGAAGCTGGTGGAGAAGTATGGGCCGAGTGTGGTCCCGCCGAATGGGCCGATTCCGGCGCACTTGCTGGGCAACATCTGGGCGCAGGAGTGGGGCAATGTTTACGACCTCACCGGGGTGAAGGAAGACAAGGGCGGTGTCGACGTCACCGAACTCCTGAAGAAGAAAAGTCTCGACGCCAAGGGCATGGTGAAGTATGGGGAAGGGTTCTTTACTTCCCTCGGATTTGAGAAGCTGCCGCCGACGTTCTGGGAGCGATCGCTGTTTGTGAAGCCGGCTGATCGCGACGTGGTCTGCCACGCCAGCGCCTGGGACATCGATAACAAGGACGACTTGCGGATCAAGATGTGCATTCAGGTTCGGGGCGAGGATTTCGTTGTCATCCACCACGAGCTTGGACACAACTTCTACCAGCGCGCCTACAAGAATCAGCCGCCGCTTTTTCAGAGCGGCGCCAATGACGGTTTCCATGAGGCGATCGGCGACGCAATCGCTTTGGCGATCACGCCGGAGTATCTGCACAAAGTTGGGCTGCTGGAAAACGTTCCGCAGGGAACGAATGACATCCCGGAATTGCTGAAGCAGGCCCTTGACCGCGTGGCTTTCCTGCCCTTCGGGCTGTTGATCGATCAGTGGCGGTGGAAAGTGTTTTCGGGCGAGATCAAGCCTGCCGACTACAACAAAGCGTGGTGGGAGCTGCGGCTGAGGTATCAGGGAGTAGCGCCGCCCTCGGCGCGCAGCGAAGCGGATTTCGATCCGGGGGCGAAGTATCACGTGGCTTCGAATACTCCGTACACACGCTATTTCCTGGCGCACATTCTGGAATTTCAGTTCTATCGCGCTTTGTGCCGCGCGTCGGGATACTCGGGGCCGCTACACAAGTGCACGTTCTATGGATCGAAGGAGGCCGGAGCGAAGTTCAACAGGATGCTCGAAATGGGGCAGAGCAAACCCTGGCCGGATGCACTCGAAGCACTGACTGGGGAGCGCCAGACGGATGGTGGGGCTTTACTGGAGTATTTCGCTCCTCTGAAGCAGTGGCTGGATGAGCAGAACAAGGGGAAGAAGGTGGGCTGGTAGCCTCTTCTTTCGCGATGCAAACCTGTCCAGGCAGACGCCTACGTCTGTCCTGGCCATGCCAATCGCGCAACGCAGGCCATGTTAAACTCAAAAGATTCAGTGGAATACAAGGCCTGATCTATGTCCGACAGCATTCATATCAAGCTCCCCGACGGGAGCACGAAAGAAGTTCCCAAAGGTACTACCGCCCTCGATGTCGCCAAGTCCATCAGCCCGCGGTTAGCCGAGGCGGCGTTGGCGGCCAAGAGCAATGGCGATCTGATCGACCTTACCCGTCCGCTCGACAAGGACACCGATCTGCGCCTATTGACTGACCGCGATCCGGAGGCGCTGGAAGTTTACCGGCATTCGTCAGCGCATTTGCTGGCGGCGGCTGTGCTCGAACTCTTTCCTGAGACGAAGCTTGGCCACGGTCCTCCGACTGAGAGCGGATTCTTTTACGATTTCTACCGTCCGACGCCTTTCACGCCGGACGATCTGGAAAAAATCGAAAAGAAGATGCAGGAGCTTGTCCAGCAGAACCTGCCGTACGCGCGGGAATTTCTGCCCCGGCAGGAAGGGCTGGAGAAGTTCAAGGGGGAAGGCGACTTCATGAAGTGCCACTTCATCGAGCAGTTCACCAAGCCCGATGAAAAGATTTCGATCTACAAGACCGGCAAATTTCTCGACTTCTGCCGCGGGCCCCACATTCCTTCGACCGGCAAGATCAAGGCGTTCAAGCTGCTGAATATCGCAGGAGCGTACTGGCTGGGGGACGAAAAGAATCCGCAGCTGCAGCGGATTTATGGGACTTCGTTCTTTTCGAAGAAGGACCTTGACGATTATTTAAGCAAGATTGAAGAGGCGAAGAAGCGCGACCATCGCGTGCTGGGCAAGCAGCTGGACCTGTTCTCGATTCAGGACCTGGCAGGGCCGGGGCTGATCTTCTGGCATTCGAAGGGCGGGATTATCCGTAAAGAGATGGAAGACTGGATGCGCGAAGAGTACATCCGCCGCGGATATTCGCTCGTCTACACGCCGCACGTCGCGCGGCGGCAGTTGTTCCACACCTCGGGACATGAAGGCTACTACTCTCAGAACATGTTCGACGCCATGGAACTCGACGACGCCGAATATCGTCTGAAGCCGATGAATTGCCCGGGGCACATCCTGATCTACAAAGACTCGCTAAAGTCGTATCGCGACTTGCCCGTACGGCTGGGAGAGTTGGGCACTGTCTATCGCTACGAGCGCTCGGGCGTGATGCACGGCCTGCTGCGGGTTCGCGGGTTTACTCAGGACGACGCGCATATTTTCTGCACGCCCGAGCAGATTGAAAATGAGATCGTCGGCTGCCTGGAGTTTGCGCTCGCCGTTCTTAAGGCCTTCGGTTTTGATCAGTACGAAACCGAACTCTCGACCTGGGATCCAAAGGACAAAAAGAGCTTCCTCGGAACGGAAGACCAGTGGAATCTTGCTAACCACTCACTCGAGAGCGCGCTCCAGCGGCTGAACATCCCGTACAAGACCATGCCGGGCGAAGCCGCGTTTTACGGGCCCAAGATCGACGTCAAGCTGGTGGACGCCATCGGACGGCCGTGGCAGCTCTGTACCGTGCAGTTCGACTTCAACCTGCCGCAGCGCTTTCAGCTGGAATACGTCGCCGAAGACGGGACGCGCAAGCAGCCGGTCATGGTGCATCGAGCATTGTATGGATCGGTCGAGCGCTTCTTCGGCGTCCTGATTGAGCACTACGCGGGCGCGTTTCCGGTGTGGCTGTCGCCGGTGCAAGTGGTGATGATCCCGATTGCGGAGCGGCATGCGCCGTACGCTGAAAATGTCGCCACGCAACTGCGGGCGGTGGGCGTACGCGTCGAAGTGGATGCGCGCAACGAGAAAATGAACGGCAAAATCCGCGAACATGCAATGAAGAAAGTGCCGTTCCTGCTGGTGGTCGGAGACAAGGAAGCGGAAGTGAACAAGGTCAACGTCCGCACTCGTGGGAAAGAGAAGACTGAGGACATGGGGACGGCGGAGTTTGTGGAGAAGATTCGGAAACTGATTGCGGAGAAGAGTGCGACGTTGTGACTACGGCTCGGTTAGATCGCGTCTTTACTTTCGAAGACCAACTCAGTTTCCTGATTCCGCACGATTGGGTGGAAGCTGATGAAGAAGGCGGCAATTATCTTTATCATGCTCCAAACACTGATTCCGGTTGGCTCCGTGCAAGCCTGATCTCAATCAAAAGAGGATGCCCCGAGGCGGAACTGCGCTCCCTATTGAACGAGAGAGCCCAACAAGAGAATGGACGTTTATACGACAGGGACGACAACATCGTAGTTGCTTGGCAAAAGAATTCAGAAGAAGACGGCGATCCTATTGTCAATTTCTGGTGGGCTGTAGGTCACTATCACGGGCCCACTCTCTGCCATGAAGCCCTGTTTTCATTTACAGTTCTCGCAGAACGTAAGGAACATCCAGAAACGGTGGAGACTGTGGCGCTCCTAGGCGAACTGGTGGCTCAGGCTAGATTTGTTCCGCCCAAAGTCGTATAGACAAACCTTCGTGCACCCACTGCCTCCTTCCTTGAGCACCGCAAAATCCCTGTGTTAGCATCATTGTTTTCGCAGGTGGTGTTTGGGCTGGCCTGTACCTGTCCTGATCCTCATTCCGGGCCCTCGCAAATCTCCCGCAAGCCTGCCGAAGGAGACAACCGGTGAAAGTTTACGATGCAGCCAATCTCCGCAACCTTGCCTTAATCGGACATGGGCATGCCGGCAAGACTTCGCTGGTGTCCGCCATGCTCTATACGGCCGGCGCCACGCCGCGCTTCGGCCACGTGGACGACGGCTTAGCTACTACCGATTACGACGAGGAAGAAATTGCCCGCAAGATGTCGATTTCAGTCGGCATGGCTTCGGTCGAGTGGGGCAAGACCAAGCTCAATCTGCTGGATACGCCTGGGTTCAACATGTTTGTCCACGAAGCGAAGATGGTGCTGCCGGTCGTGGATGCGGCGCTGGTTATCGTCGACGGCGTGGCGGGCGTGGAAGTTGTCACGCAGCGGGTTTGGGATTACTGCAATGAGATTGATCTGCCGCGCATGATTGTCGTGAGCCGCATGGATCGCGAGCGGTCTGACGCGAATCGGGTGCTGGAGTCGCTCACCAATGCTTTTGGACGCGCGGTCACGCCGCTGCAGCTTCCGATTGGGAGCGAGAAGAATCTTTCGGGCATTGTGGATCTCGTCCGCATGAAGGCTTACACCTACGAGATGGGTGGAAGCGGCAAGGGGAAAGAAGGCCCGATTCCGGCGAACATGGCCGACGTCGCGAAGGAAGCGCACGAGAAACTGGTCGAGCTGGTCGCAGAAGGCAAAGACGAGTTGATGGAGGAGTACTTCGAAAAGGGCACGATCCCGGAAGAACATCTGGTGCCGGCACTGCATGAAGCGATTCGCGAAGACAAACTCTTTCCGGTTCTGTTCACTTCAGGGCTGGGCAACATCGGCGTGGATGAGCTGATGGACTTCATCGTGGACTACACGCCTGCGGCCAGTGAGCACCACGTGGTGACGGGGCAGCCTGCGGGCGGGAATGGCGAGCCCGCTATCCGCAAGGGAACCGACACTGAGCCGGCTTCCGTTTACGTTTTCAAGACCGTGTCCGATGCCTTTGCCGGACGCATTTCGTACTTCAAAGTTTTCTCGGGCGTACTGAAGAATGACGCTACGCTGCAGAATTTCAGCCGCAACACGGCGGAGAAGTTTGCGCACATCTCGGTGATGCAGGGTAAGCAGGCGATTCCGATCCAGGAGCTGCATGCCGGCGACATCGGGGCAGTGGCGAAGTTGCGCGAAACGCTGACCGGCGACACACTGGGCGACAAGGCCGCGCCAATCCAGTATCCGCACGTGAAGTTGCCGGAACCGGCGATTACGTTCGCGATCGAGCCCAAGAGCCGGGCCGACGAAGACAAGCTGGGCGCAGGACTTCACAAGCTGATGGAAGAAGATGCCATGTTGCGCTTCTTCCGCGACCCGCAGACCAAGGAATTTCTGATTGCGGGCACCGGCCAGCAGCATATTGAAGTGGTCGTCTCGAAAATGAAGAAGCGGTACCACGCGGAAGTGGTATTGAAGGCGCCCAAGGTGCCTTATCGCGAAACCATCCGGGGCAAGGCCGACGTGCAGGGTCGCCACAAGAAGCAGACTGGCGGCCACGGCCAGTACGGTGACTGCAAGATCAAGATGGAGCCGCTGCCGCGCGGAGCGGACTTCGAGTTTGTCAACGATATTTTCGGTGGCGCGATTCCAAAGAATTTCATTCCGGCGGTTGAAAAGGGAATCAAAGACGCAGCGTCGCGCGGCTACCTGGCGGGCTATCCGGTGGTGAATTTCCGCGTCATCCTCTACGACGGTTCTTATCACGACGTGGATTCGAACGATCTCTCTTTCCAGATGGCGGGGCGCATTGCCTTCAAGAAAGCGATGGAAGTCGCCAAGCCGACGCTGCTGGAGCCGATCATGCAAGTTGAAATCACCATCCCGGACGAATTTGCGGGCACGATCATGGGCGATCTGAACAGCCGCCGCGGGCGCATTCAGGGGATGGATAACAAGTCCGGCAACACCATCGTGAAGGCGGAAGTGCCGATGGCGGAAATGTTGACCTACGGCGCGGATCTGACGTCGATGACGCAGGGGCGGGGCAGCTTTGCGATGGAGATGCATCATTATGATGTGGTGCCATCGCAATTGCAGGAGAAGATCATTGAGAAGGCAAAGGCGGAACGCGGCGAGGTCAAGGACGAAGAGGAATAGCTCTCGCTTTCGCTCTTACGTTTGCGTGAGGGGCGCCCGCGAACAGCCGGTAGGGTTCCGGCGCTAGGTTCCACGCGCGGTGGCCTTGGTCCGTCAGAGCAGACGTGGTAAGCCGCGTCGTACGGGTCGTCGACCGGGCTGGAAAAGACTCGTCAGCAGTCGCATTCTGTCGTACCATTCCCCTTTCTCAAGGGAGGCACGCATGCCCAGGCGGGAATTCGTTTCCCACCGCTTGTCCGTCGCGGCGCTGGTTGTAGTTTCTTTTCTGCTTTCATCGTTGGTCATGGCACAGGAAAAGCAGTTGGCAAAGGTGCTCGAGTTGGACCACGTCTCGATCTGCGGGCCGGATCTCGACGCATTGCGGCAGGCATTCACCGATGTGGGGATGACCCCCGACTTCGGAGGACCGCACGGCAATGGCGTCACGCAGATGGCGCTGATTGGGTTCGACGACCAGTCCTACATCGAATTGATCGCGCCGGTGAAGACTGGCGTCACCGAGGGCTCGGACTGGGCGAAGTTTATGACTGGAGACGCGGGAACCTGCGCGTGGGCAGTCGGAACGAATGTTCTGTTGCAGGATGTGGACAGCCTGAAGAAAGCCGGCATAGCAGTGAGCGAGCCGAAGCGCGGCAGCCGCAAACGGCCAGACGGCATGTCGCTGGAATGGATGACGGCGCAAGTTGGCCCGGGCAGTCCTGGTTCGATACTGCCATTCATCATCGAAGATCAGACGCCACGGCCCTGGCGCGTGCAAACTTCGGAGAGCGTGAAAGGCGCCCCAGCGTACGGCGTGGAGAACGTCATTGTGGGCGTCAATAACCTTGACTCGGCGATTGCGCTCTTCCGCAAGGCTTATGGCTGGGCCGAGCCGCTGACGGAAAATCAGAAAGACTTTGGCAAGCTCGCCTATTTCCCCGGCGAGCCGGTGATTCTCGCCGCGCCTTCTGGTGGGGGATGGCTGGCCGACCGACTGGGACGATTCGGAGAGAGTCCGGTCGCTTATCTGCTGGGCACACGGGATTTCGCTGGCGCCGCGAAGAAATACAAACTCAATAACACCAAAACCTGGTTCGGGCAAAAGGTCGCCTGGTTCGATCCCGCCAAGCTGAAGGGGGCGCGGGTGGGAGTGATTGGGCAGTGACCGTCCGATGGCCGACACTCGGCTATTTCTTGATTCTGGCGATAGCTTTGTCTGGATGTAATCGGAACTCCAAGGAAGAGACATCGCTCGTTGAGGCTTACGCGCCAGCGGAGGGCGCGGTCGGTTTCGAGATCCACGCCAGTGGTGGAAACCATCCCCGGAGTTGGATTTGCTATTCACACTGCCGAAGGCAAGACGGCCAAGTTCCGCATCGAGCTCGGCCCGGCAACTCCCTCCGAGGCCAAAGACACAAAGGACTTCAGATTCTCTTTCGGGGCTGGCAGGTTCGCTTCCGAAACAGGATCGGATCCAACGGTGTTTTTGGCAGAATTGAAAAAAGCTCTTGAGGCAAAGTCGCTTCCCAAGAACGTTCAGAAAGTGCCGAGCGTTCAATTTGATTTTGCAGTGCTCGGAGAGAACCAATCTAGAGGAAAGGATGGTGGATTCAGCGATCACCCGCGAGGTAACTGGACGACAATAAAGATTTTTCTTGCCCATGGCGAGGGTGAGGTGTTTTTGAACATCAACCCGAAGCTTGGGAAAGGAGAATTTGCGATCAAGGACTCCGACTACGGTGACATCGTCCTGGCCGAACTTGCGAAGGTGCTGTAGAAACCACCCCCTCTATTTGCGCGGAGCCACTTTTCGCTTTACCATCGCCTGGAGTGGCCCTCGCCAAAAACAATCCCAACTTGAAGGACCGCATCGTCTCGGCTGCGCCGGTCGAGGACGATTCCTCGTTTGAGCTCAAGCTCCGGCCGCAACGTCTGAATGAGTTTATTGGCCAGGCTAAGGTCAAGGAGAACCTCGCGGTGGCGATTGAAGCGGCTCGCTCCCGGGGCGAAGCGCTCGATCACGTTCTGCTGTACGGACCTCCTGGATTGGGGAAGACGACGCTGGCCAACATCATCGCCAACGAACTAGGCGTGGCTTTTCAGCAGACTTCGGGGCCGACGCTTCAGATCAAGGGCGACTTGACGGCGATCCTCACTAACCTTCGCGACCGGCAGGTGCTCTTTATTGACGAAGTCCACCGTCTACAGCCGGCGCTTGAAGAAATCCTCTATTCGGCGCTGGAGGACTACAAGCTTGACATCATGATCGGGCAGGGGCCTTCCGCGCGCACACACACCATGGACGTGAAGCCTTTTACGTTTATCGGGGCGACGACGCGCGCAGGGCTGCTGTCGGCGCCGCTGCGCTCGCGCTTTGGTCTTCTATTGCGGCTGGAGTTTTACTCCAATGACGACTTGCGTGTCATCGTGGAGCGCTCGGCGGACATTATGGGAGTGAGCATTGATCGTCCCGGGGCTCTGGAGATCGCGAGCCGTTCGCGTGGGACCCCGCGTATCGCCAACCGTCTGTTGCGGCGGGTGCGGGACTACGCCCAGGTGCGCGCGGGAGGAAAAATCGATCAGCCGACCGCTCAGGCCGCGCTCTCCATGCTCGAAGTGGACCGGCACGGCTTCGACGAGATTGACCGCAAGCTATTGTTGACCATTATCGAGAAGTATCAAGGCGGTCCGGTGGGAGTGGGAACGCTCGCCGCCGTGCTGGCCGAAGAGGCCGATGCGATTGAGGAAATTTACGAGCCCTTCCTGATCCAGATTGGATTTCTGAACCGGACTCCGCGGGGACGGATCGCGACGCAGCTGGCTTATGAGCATTTCGGGATTACGCCTAACCGGCGTCAGAGTTTGCTGTTTTGATGGGGAGCGCCTATTCCGGCAAACGTGGGTCGTCTCTCCCGGACTTAAATCACTTCTCCATGCTACCCCGCGCTGAAGCGCGGGGCCAAATTAGGTCGCAACTACGGGGCTGATGCTGTCCCAGATGCGGCGGTAGTGTCTTGTTTCCCACGTCTGGAATTTGAAATTAGAACAGCACCGATGCGCTGTCCGGTTGACTTCTCGTCCGCGAATCTGCGTTAATCAGCGTTCATCATTTCTGGCGGTGGAAGCGTGGGGGTTGCCGCGTTTCCCTGCGCCCGGAGGATTCATGCGCGATGTGATTGCCACCGATCAGGCTCCCAAGGCCATCGGTCCGTACTCCCAGGCTATTCGAGCGGCAGGGCTTGTTTTTACATCCGGACAGGTCGCGCTCGATCCGGCGACGCAGCAGGTCGTTGCGGGCGACATAGCGGTTCAGACTGACCGCGCCCTCAAGAACCTCTCGGCCGTTTTACAGGCCGCGGGCACGAGCCTCGACAAGGCTCTGCGTTGCACCGTCTTCCTCAAGAATATGGGGGACTTCGCGGCCATGAATGAAGTTTACGGACGCTATTTCGGCCAGGCTCCGCCAGCGCGCACCACGGTCGAGGCGGCGCGCCTGCCGAAGGATGTGTTGGTGGAGATCGATGTGATCGCGCTGGCGTGAAGGTGATTGTTGAAGTTAGAAGTCAGATTGCAGAAATAAAGGCTCAGCAGCTAAGGAAGAGATCATGAAATCATTTGTTGTGACACTTGCTTTATCGGGGCTGGCAATGCTCGCTGCGGCTCAGTCCGCTAGTACTCCCAAGAAAACCACGGCGTCCCATAAGCCAGTGGCGCATCCCGCGGCTGCCGGGCCGACGAAGGTCACGGGCGAAGGGACGAAGACTGCGAGTGGCTTGCAGTATTGGGACATCAAGGTCGGCACCGGGCCCGAGGCGCACAGCGGACAGCACGTCAAGGTGGACTATACCGGCTGGCTCACCAACGGCAAGAAGTTTGACAGCTCGGTGGGAACGGGGAAGCCGTTTGAATTCTTGATCGGCGCCGGGCAGGTTATCAAAGGCTGGGACGAGGGAGTCGCCGGCATGAAGGTTGGCGGCAAGCGACAGCTGCGGATTCCAGGGAATCTGGCCTACGGCGCGGCGGGATATCCGGGGCTGATTCCGCCGGATGCCACTCTAATCTTCGACGTGGCGCTGGTAGGCGTGCGCTAGCTTCTTGCTGGCTTTGCCGGTAACTATGCCTTGACGACTTTGCCGCTGCGCAGGCAGGACGTACAGACACGAATCCGTTTGGTGGAGGCTCCGACCTTGGCGTGGACCGGCCGCAGGTTGACGTTCCAGCGCCGCTTGGTCACGTTGTGGGCGTGGCTGATGTTGTTTCCGAACTGCGGCCCCTTGCCGCAGATATCACAGACTCGTGCCATAACCTTCTGAATCCTTTAGGGCTTGATGCCGAAACATTAATTTTACAGGAAATCGGGCGGATTCGCCACGGCTGGCTGCGCGCGGTAGTGGACTACTTTGATTTATTTGCCCAAGAGAGAAGAATGAACGCGCCAACGAAGGACAACAATACTGCTAGGCCTGTCAACCCAAGCGAGATGATTGAGATAAGAGGCACTTCCTGAGTACTCTGCTGGTAATAGAAAATCATTTTAAATACTGCCATCAAACTCAGAAGAGACGTAGCAAATACGCCGATCCCGCTCGCAATTTCTATTGGACGCTTCATTTACTCCGCTCTTTCCACCATCCGCTCGTACGACTCCCACAGGGCTACGAGGTCGCCTCAAAATGAAGGATGCCTACCCAGCGCTTACGCGCTGGGCTAACGAGTACTGGTGCACCGCAGCTGAGGCACTAGCGATTTCTCTTTTTCATCAAATCTCGGGTTGCCTTCAGGCTGCCTTCCCGGCCACTGGCTGCGCGCAATGGGCACAACGGCGGGCGTCGATGGGGATCTCGCTCATGCACTCGGGACACTTCTTGGTGGTCGGATCGGCGGGTGCGGGAGCCTTGCGCATCCGCGCGACCAGAGCGTTGATCGGTGTGACCACGAAGAAGTACACGGCGGCCGCCACCAGCAGGAACGAAATCAGCGTGTTCAGAAATTCACCGTACAGGAAGGTGCTGCCATTGAGAGTCCACTTGAGCGCCGAGAAGTCCGGCGCCTTGACCAGAGCGGCAATCAGAGGCGTGAGCAGGTCCTTTGTCAGGGCTCCTACAACCGATGCGAAGGCTGCGCCAATGACCACTCCCACCGCCATATCGACTACGTTGCCGCGAAGAATGAACTGCTTGAAGCCGGAGAGCATGTAGGCCTCCCGAGGATGGAATGCGCGCAAATGTAAATGGCGAACGAGGTTTGGTCAAGAGTCAGTAGGAAGCTCTCGTACAAAATCGGGAATCAATGCAGGGTAGCTTATCCACGGGGGGCGGGCCGCCCCTCAGATCCGCATCGGCATCACGATGTAGCGGTACTTGTAGTCGTCGCCATCGGAGGGGCGGAATTGGCCGGCGGACTGGGCGTCTTTGAGTTCGAGTTTTACTTCGGCTGAGCCGGCGGCTTTGATGAAGTCGATCAGGTATTGAGCGTTGAAGCCGATCGTCATCGGATCGCCGCTGTAGGCGATTTCGATGGAGTCTTCCGACTCGCCTGAGTCAGTGGAAGAGGCGGAGAGTTTCAATTCGTCTTTCTCCAGGCGCAGACGCACGGCGTGGGAGCGCTCGTCGGCAAATTGCGCGACGCGTGAGATGGCGGCACCCAGGTCTTCGCCTGGCACTGAAATTGATTTGGTGATGTCCTTCGGCAGGACGGCTTCGTAGTTGGGGAATTGTCCGGTGAGTTGACGTGATGTCAGCAGGCGCTGGCCGACGCGGAAGTAGAGTGTCGATTCGTCTTTCGCGAAGTCGATGGTTTCAGCGTCGGCCGCATCGAGCAGCGACTTTAGTTCGTCCATGGCTTTCTTCGGGACCAGCGTTTTCATCTCGCCGGAGACACCTTCAAACTTTTCTCCTGAACGCTCGATGTGCGCCAGGCGGTGGCCGTCGGTCGCAACCATAGTGATAGATTCCTGCTTCAGCACCATCAGGGCGCCATTCAGGGTGTAACGGGACTCCTCGTGAGCGATGGCAAAACCGGTCTTTGCGATCATGGATCGCAGGACGGCGGCAGGGATCTTGACAACGCCCGTGACTGGAAACACTGGCAGGGTCGGGAAATTCGAGCGTGCCATGCCGACCATCTTGGTGTTAGAGCGGCCGCAACGGATGCTGACCCAGTGGTTCTCCAGCAGTTTGATGGTGATGTCGGCGTCAGGCAACAGCTTTACGTAGTCATACAGTTTGCGCGCAGGGATGGTGCACGCGCCTTCTTTTTTTACTTTGGCGGTGCAGGCGGTACGCAGACTCAGATCAAGATCGGTGGCAGTCAGTTGTAGTTTGTCTCCAGCGGCCTCGAATAGGTAGTTGGAGAGAATTGGAATTGTGGTCTTGCGCTCTACTACGCCCTGGGTTGCTGTCAACTCACGCAGCAGTTCGAACTTGCTGATTGTGATCTCAATGGTCGTTGTGGCTGTGGCCACGGCGGGGGCGACTTCCACCGGCATAATGGCTCTCCCGACTGCTACTTCTGTTACTTCCTTATATCAAAAGCTTAACTCATAAACCAGCAGTAGCAGTAGACGCTTCGGAGAAGTGGAAAACCAGTCTACGTGCCGCCGGTGCAATCAGTTCCCCATCTACCCCTTGTGTGAACAATCAGCCTCGTTTGCGTCGGATGCCACCGCAATACGAGGGCGACTTTTTGGTTTCCATACTAGTCTGTCACAGCTTCCACAGCGCCTCCACTGCCCGAAGGTAGGAAGACTGGACAGTAGAGTGGAAAAGCCGACGGAAACCACGATTCATGCGCCCAACTGCTCAGTCAATTTATTAAGCAGCCTGTTTAAATCTTTGTCACCTTTGCGGACCTCTTCGATCTTCTCAACCGAGTGCAGTACGGTAGTGTGATGCTTGCCGCCAAACTGGCGTCCGATTTCGGGTAGCGAAGCTTCGGTCAGGTGCTTCGATAGGTACATCGCAATCTGCCGCGGATAGACAATCGAACGCGAATTGTTCTTGGCCTTGATCTCTACCAGGCGCAGGCCGAACTGTTCAGCTACCGCCTTCTGAATGGACTCGATCGTTACCCGGCGTGCCTGAGAGTCAATAAAATTCTTCAACACCTGCTGGGTGTAAGGCAACGTAATCTCGGCGCCGATCAGGGACGAGTGTGCTACCAGGCGAATCAGAGCGCCTTCCAACTCTCGAACGTTTGACCGGATGTTGGAGGCGATGAAGAGAGCCACGTCGGTTGGCAGGGTGACTTTTTCCTGCTCAGCCTTTTTCTGCAGGATCGCGACTTTTGTTTCCAGGTCGGGAGGCTGGATGTCCGCGATCAGTCCCCACTCAAAACGGCTGCGGAGGCGGTCCTCGACTTCCGCCAACTCTTTTGGCGGACGATCGCTCGCGATCACAATCTGCTTCATCGACTCATGCAGGGCGTTGAAGGTGTGGAAGAACTCTTCCTGCGTGCGTTCCTTCTGCGCCAGGAACTGGATGTCGTCGATGAGCAGAACGTCCACGTTGCGAAACTTGTCGCGGAAGCTGGTCATCTTGTCGTAGCGCAGCGAGTTGATCATCTCGTTGGTGAATTTCTCGCTAGAGACGTAGCAGATGGCAGCCTGAGGGGCGCGCATTTTGACTTCGTGACCGATGGCCTGCATCAGGTGGGTCTTGCCCATGCCAACGCCGCCGTAGAGGAAGAGCGGGTTATAGGCCTTGGATGGGCGTTCCGCGACGGCCTGGCAGGCCGCGTGGGCAAACTGGTTGCCGCTGCCGATGACAAAGGCGTCGAAGGTATAGCGCGGGTTCAGTTGGGCGGCGCTGTCCCAGTCGAAACGGGCTTGGGTATGAAATGAGGCGGCGTTCGGAGCCGGAGAGCTGGCATTCCCCATGGAGAGCCCGCCGTTGTGCCGGATGGGCGTGTTGGAGGGATCGTCCTCGGCGGTGACGAATTTTACGTCCTGATATTCGAGGCCCAGGTTGTCGATCGCTTCCTGGATCAGGTCGGCGTACTTGTCTCCCACGGTGCGGAACTCGGCGGTGGGAACCCGGACGAACAGAACTCCGTTGTTTGCATGACTGTAGCGGGTAGGTTTCAACCAGGTATCGTAGGAGTGGCGATTAACTTTTTTTTCGAGCGCATCAAGGATGCGCACCCACGGGTTCGGGATGATGGCGGAACTGGAGACGGACATTTTTTTAAGAAATACACGGGGCGCCGGTGAGGGCGCGTCCGGGAGAAATCCGATTCTGAGCTATGAATTCTTCTTTACCGCAGAACAGCGTCTGCCTTCGCAGTTACTGGTTGCCTTGGTGAAATTCACAACGTAGACGAACGGCATACTAGCATAAAAAAATTTGCCGCGTCGGTGTAGTTTAGAAAAATCTTCCGCGCGAGCGCTTCATGGAACCGCGATTTTTTGTCGCTGTCAAGTGTCGAGAAAATAACTGCCGCGCAAAGAGTGCAACTGGGTTTTCGAGCCGCTTAGGGCATCGTGCGCTGTTCCGATTTGACACCTGACTTATAGTTCCCGGGATAGACGACCACGGAGCGCCTTCCGCCTTCGCCATCGCTTTCAGTGCGCAAATCTTTTTCCTCGCGCAGCGCCAGGTGCACGATGCGGCGCTCACGCGAGGACATTGGTGCAAACCGGTAGGGATCGCCCGTCCGGCGCACCTTCTCGGCCGCGGCGCGCGCGGCCATCTGCAGCTCTTCAATTCGCAGCGAGCGAAAATTCTTGCAGTCGAACCAGATCTTCTCGTGCTCATTGCCTTGCAGGCGAAGGATCTCGGTTCCCAATAGTTCGAAAGAACGTAGCAGCTCTCCGCCGCGCTCCAGGAGCAGGGCCGAGTCCGGTCCGGCAAACTCCACGAGGATTTCCGGATGCTCCCACTCGCGCTGTTCCGCGATGGGCGGGTCGACGGTGATCCGGTATTTCAATTTGAATCCGCCGTGCGTGATCACGGCCTGGAGAAATTCTCCGATTTTCTTTGCGGCGGCAACTTTGTCTGTGATCGGCATGGTTTAGCTCTCAGCCATCAACCATCAGCCATTCAGGTAAACCGTCAACGGCTTGCGCTGACAGCTGAGGGCTGAGAGCTGACGGCTATTTCTCTTTCTTCCGGGCGCGCTTCTCCATCATCTCGCGCATTTCACGGCCGAGCGCGGTGCGGTTCATGACCGACTGCTGCACCAGGCCAATCAGGTTGCCCATCGACCAGTACAGGCAAAGCCCGGCTGCCAGATTCAAGCTGATATAGCCCAGCATCGCCGGCATCATGAAATTCATCATCTTCTGTTGCGCCGGGTCCATGCCGGCCTGGGGCGTCATCCGTTGCATGAAAAACATGGTGACCACGATAGCGATGGGCAGAATATGCCACGGGTCTGGCGCCGACAGGTCTTGTACCCAGCCCCAGTTGGCATGGCGAAGGTCAATGGCCACTGCCAGCATGCGATAGTACGCGAACAGGAACGGCATCTGGATCAACAGGGGCAGACATCCGCCCGCTGGGTTGACGCCTTCTTTCTTATAGAGCGCCGAGACTTCCTGGTTCATGTCAGCTTTGCGCGGATCGCGCAGGCTGTACTTCTTGTATTTCTCCTGGATGGCTTTGATCTGCGGCGCGATCCGCTGCATCTTCAACATGGATTTCATCTGCGAGAGGCGGAGTGGCAACAAAGCCAAGTTGATGACCAGGGTCTGAATGACGATTGCCCAACCCCAGTTGGGATAAATGTGGTTGTAGGTCCACTTCAGCCACAGGAACAAAGGGCGAGCAATCAAGCCTAGCCAGCCGAAGTCGGGGACCGCGCGCAGGTCCGGTTCCGCGTCGGTAATTCCAGGTACGTGTACCGACTCCAGGTCGGGCAGCGACTTGGGGCCGACATAGAGCCGGGCGGTGGTGGAACCTTTCACGCTGCCGACGGCCATCCCAAATACGTCGACCTTGTCCTGCTGCTTGTTGCTGGGGTCGGATGGATTGTGAGGAATCTCGAGCACGTTGCGCAGCGTTACCATCGCTGCGTTCTGCGGATCCTGAGGCAGAAAGACAGCCGCGAAGTACTGGTCCGAAACATCCGCCCAGTGGAAAGGGCCCGGGACGGTGGCGCCGCCAATGATCTTGATGGACGGGAAGAGACTCCAGCCCGTTGCCAGCCGTTCGATTTTGTTGTCGTACTGATACGCAATCTGACTGGCGGCGTAATCCGAGCCTTTCGTCTGGTCTCCGAAGCCCGCGGGCCACATGGGGAACGCCGTGACCACAGCGCCTTTTGATACAACGGAAGTTTGCAGCTCGACTACATAGCTGTGATCGAATTTGTAGGTTTTGCGGACGATGAGGTCGCCGTCGGAGTATTCAAACGTTACCTCGGCTGGGGCGTGGGTACCGGTGCTGGTGGCCAGGTAGAGCGCTGAGTTCACTCGGTTGCGTAGGCTCTCGTCGTAGAGCCATAGGGACAGCGGGTAGCCATACTTCTCTGCTGCCACCTTGTTGACCAGCTCAAGCGGATTGCCATCTGGCCGGTCTTTGTATTTTTTTAGCACCCAGGATTTGACCTGGCCACCACGATTGGTAAACACGATGCGATACAGGTCGTTCTCTATGACTGTTTCGGATTCGCTGGAAGCCTGTTTGCTCACCGGCGCCGCTGCTGCACCCTTCGGTGAGGACAATGGAGCCGCGGGGGTTGCCGAAGAGACCAGCGCCGGCGCCGGGTTCTGGGCCGTCTGCGGATTCTGGGGCTGAGAGGCTTCCGGCTTGGAAGCAGGCGGCTGAGGCCCGTACTTCTTCAGTAGACTCTGGGACAGCGCGACCGCCAGGAAGGTCAGTACAAGGACCAGGAGCAGCCTGCGCTCCATGCCGGGTTCCTGCTGAGGATTTTGAAATTCGGCCAAATCGTCGCTCGTTATTCAGTCGCCGTCGTTAGTCGTTGATCTTTGGTTGCCAGCACCGCAGCGTGGTGATGGTTGAGATGGGACGGATCGCAAACCGGATCGTACCCGCCTTTGGCGAAGGGATGGCACCGCAACAGACGCCCAAACGCCATCAGCCCTCCACGCAACACTCCGAATCGCTCGACCGCTTCCATCGCATACTCGGAGCAGGTCGGCAGGTAGCGGCACGACGGCGGAAGTAACGGTGAAATCCACCGCTTGTACGTCCGCAGAATCCATAATGCCAGCGTCTTCATTGCTATTTCTCGGCCATCTTTCTGGCGATTACTTCGAATGCCCGGCTTACTTCCTCGAGCAGCATTGGAAACTCAACTGCGAGCACCGACTTCTTCGGGTTGATCACCACGTCTACCGCGCCCTTCAATATTGAACGCCGTCGGCGAACCGCCTCGCGCATCCGCCGCTTGATGCGATTGCGCTGGACCGCGCCTCCCAGAACGCGTCCGACGGTGAATCCGGTGCGCGCCCCACCCTCCGCCTGCCGCAGATAGAACACGGTCATGTGGGAGGAAAAGTGACGGCGTCCCTGCTTGTAGACGCGCTCAAAATCGGCGTGTTTCAGCAACCGGGCCGCCCGGGGAAATGCCGCCCCCTCCCGCGCTGCGGGTTGCTCTACACGTTGCTCTGCACTCCGGTTCGGAGCGTCTGTGCTCACTAACTCACAATCCTGAACAAATAGCGGGCGTTCTGCCCGCTTTACGGGGAAGATTACTCGCGGAAACCCGGCTTCACCGAGACGCGTTTGCGCCCCTTGGCCCGGCGGCGTGACAACACCTGGGCTCCGCCCTTGGTCTTCATGCGGGTGCGGAACCCGTGCTTCTTCGAGCGCTTCCGCCGGTTGGGTTGAAATGTACGTTTCGGCATGAAAAATCCCTGCTCCTGATTGAATCAAGTGCCTTGAGGCAAACGAAAAGTATAAATGACAGCACACACAGCGGGCAAACGCGGCGGGCCGCTACAATTGGCCTGCTGAAACTAAACACCAATCACCAACCACTGATTTTATGAACCTGGACGACACTATCATTGCCATTGCTACTCCCCACGGGCGTGGGGGTATTGGCGTTGTCCGGTTAGCTGGCCCGCAGGCGAGGAACATCGCCGAGCCGATTTTGCGGCTTAAGCAACCGCTGGAGGCGAGGCGTGCGATTTTCGGAGAGCTGATTGAACTGTATGACACTGCTTCCACCGACCGCGGCCGTGCGGGTGCTGGTGGTCGGACAGAGCCTGCCCTGAGCTTGCCGAAGGGAGTGTCCGACCCACACGGGCAACGCGTCGACGAAGTCGTGGTTACGTTTTTTCAGAAACCCCACTCCTACACGACTGACGACATCATGGAAATCTCATGCCACGGCTCGCCTGTCGTGTTGCGGCATGTCGTCGAGCTTTGCCTCGCACGCGGCGCACGACTCGCCGAGCCCGGCGAGTTCACGATGCGCGCCTTCCTCAACGGGCGGTTAGACCTGACCCAGGCCGAAGCCGTCCGCGATCTGATCGACTCGCGGACGCTCTTCCAGGCCAAGGTGGCTGCCCAGCAGCTCGAGGGGTCGCTCTCGAAGCGTCTGAAGCCAATCAAACAAAAGCTGGTCGGGTTGATCGCGTTGCTCGAAGCTGGCATCGACTTCGCGGAAGACGATGTATCAATCGCTCCCGATGCCACCATCCTCGAACACATCGCCGAAGTCCGTCGCCCGCTCGAACAACTGGCCTCGAGCTTCGCGTACGGGAAGCTTGTCCATGAAGGACTGACTCTCGCCATCGTCGGTCGCCCTAACGTGGGCAAGTCAAGTCTGTTTAATTGTCTGGTAGAACGCGAGCGCGCGATTGTCACCGCGCAACCAGGCACCACGCGCGATCTGGTGAGCGAAACCGTCGCCATCGGTGGAATTCCTGTGCAACTGGTGGATACGGCTGGCATCCGGCGGGCACTTGATGAAGCGGAGAGCATTGGAATCCGCAAATCCATGGAAGCGCTAGCCGACGCCGACCTGGTGTTGGTCGTCCTCGACGCGACACAGCCAATTTCTGATGAAGACCGCGAACTGCTCAAACAGGTGGAAGGGCGGGCTGCGATTGTGGTCGAGAACAAGCTCGATGTAGCCAGCTCTCAGCTCTCAGTTGTCAGCTCTCAGATGCCCATCGTGCGAACATCCGCGCTGACTGGCGAAGGCATTCCGGAGTTACGTGCGGCCATCCTGCGACACGTAGGTGGAGACGCGGGCGCGCAGATCGAAAGCGGATTCCTGACCAACGTGCGCCATCAAAAGCTGGTCAGCGACTCCCTGACCGCTCTCGGCGCTGCCAAGAACGCTGTAACCGCCCACGTCCCGCACGAGATGATGCTACTTGATCTCTACAATGCGTTGCGGCCGCTGGATGAAATCACGGGCGCGACCACGACCGATGACATTTTGAACCTGATTTTCGGCTCGTTTTGCATCGGGAAGTAAAATGGTCGGCAATCTGATGGTGCTGCGTCAATGACCGAACTTTCAGCGCTGTTGCAACCCGAGTTCAAGCCCGCCGACTATCCGCGCACCTATCGTGCC
>JACXTT010000818.1_pt1 | contig 52772 bp, 42 predicted proteins | sample 9270951 | NCBI WGS metagenome assembly JACXTT01 (sample SAMN15532306, study PRJNA645909) | rock metagenome | isolation source: weathered quartz diorite | place: Puerto Rico | collected 2017-06-21
CCGCAACAATTGTTAACGAAGTCGAAGAATTTTACCGAAGGTTTATTGACGGTTTCAACCGTGAAGACACCGATATGTACTTGCGTTCGTTCTGCTACCCTAACGGGCTGTTGAGCGGCGAGCAGGGCATGATCGTCAACGCCAAAGAGTCGGACCAGCAACGCTTCTATCAGGAAGTGACCTCGGACATTCAGAGCCGTGGGTGGGACCACACCGGCGTTGATGCGCTCCAAGTCTTCCCGCTGACCGAAGCAACAGCGCTGCTGATTGCGGATATTACTCGTTACAAAAAAGATAACACCGTGCTCGAAAGCGGTCGGTATTGTTATACCGTGCGCAAAGAGGGCGGCGTGTGGAAAATCCTTACGCTGACCGCCGTCAAGCCGCCGTTTACTGGACCCGGCGCGTAAAAGAAAAGCGTCTTCCTCATGGGCGCCAAAGTCATCCTCATCGTTGAAGATAATCTCAAGAACCGGAAACTGGCGCGCGATCTGCTCCAATTTCACGGGTATGTGACGCTGGAAGCCGATGATGGCAAAGCTGGAATCCAGCTTGCCTGTGACCATACGCCGGACCTGATTCTGATGGATATCCAACTTCCGGGAGTAGACGGACAGACAGCCATGCTGGCGCTAAAGCATGACGTTCGTACTGCTGACATCCCGATTATCGCGTTTACCGCTTTAGCGATGAAAGGTGATAGGGAGCGATTGTTGGCCGCAGGATTTGATGGCTACATTGACAAACCGATTGACATTAAAACATTTCCAGCGGCAATTGCACGCTATCTGAGGAAGGAAACTTAAGGAAGCGGCATGAGGAAGCGCGACCACGTCAGTTGGCTCGCAACCGCGTCGTTGAAGGTCAAAGCCATGACCTTTATGAGCCTGATGGCGCTCCTGGTTGGCGCCAGCTTGAGTTGGTATTTTCTCAATCAGACCCGCGCGATCTTTACCGAAGAACTGCAGAGGCGCGCACTTTCGCTCGCCATCAACCTCGCACGGAACAGTAAAAACGGCATCCTCGCCGAAGATCCCGCCATCCTACACCAGCTGGTTGAAGGCGTTTTACAGGAAGAAAGCGTGCTCTTCGTGCTCATTGCTGATGCGCACGGCAAAGTGCTTGCACAAGGCCCGCAGATAGATGAAGCCAAGGTTGTCTCCAGCTCGTTTGCCTTTGCCCGCCGACATGCAATGGACACCGCGACCCGCGTCGTGGTGCCTCTCATTCATTATCACGAAGCGGACGAACGATCTCAGCTCCACGATGCTCCCATCTACCACGCCGTAGCTCCTGTGGAGACGATAGAACCCACGTCCAGAGGGAACGAGGAACAACTTCCTCCGGCGCAGGCGCCGCTCAATGGAGAACCTGGTGATGAAGTGAACACATCACCAAAGCCTATCCGGCATGGAAGCGTGCAAATCTTATTTTCCCTGGCGAACATGCAGACGCGGATACGACGCACGTTTCTTACTGGCGTCGCTTTGACCTTCGCAATTGTTCTCGTCGGAGTTTTTCTGTCCTTTCTGTTTGTCGGTTATACGTTGACTCCCATTTCGGCGATGGCGAGAGCGGCGCGTAAAATCGCGAGCGGTGATTTATCACAACGCGTGACGGTGGCCGCGCGAGACGAAATTGGCGTGTTGGCGACAACCTTCAATCACATGAGTGAATCTCTTCAACAGATGACCCAGGCGCAGCAGCAGGCGTATCGGGAGATCGAACAGCTCAATATCGGGTTAGAGGAAAAAATCCGCGAACGAACTATGGAATTGGCTGATGCGAATACGGCCTTGCGCGCTGAAATCACTGTGCGTGAACAGACGGAAAAAGAGCTGCAACGCGCTAAAGACGTCGCCGAGGCCGCCAATCGTTATAAGTCGGAATTCCTGGCTAGCATGTCGCACGAGTTGCGCACGCCCTTAAACGCCGTCATCGGTTTTTCTGAAGTGCTGCTCGAAAAAATGTTTGGCGAGATCAACGCCAGACAAGAAGAGTATCTGCAAGACATCCTCTCTTCAGGGCGTCATTTGCTGTCGTTGATCAATGACATCCTTGACCTGGCTAAAATCGAGGCTGGGAAAATGATGCTGGAGCCGGGAGTGTTCGACCTCAAAGAGTTACTCGGAAACAGCTTGGTGATGGTGAGAGAAAAAGCGTTGTCGCACGGCGTTGTTCTGGCTTTGGATATCGCCGACAACGTTGGCTTAGTGTTTGCCGATGAACGCAAGGTAAAGCAGATCGTCTTCAATCTGCTTTCCAATGCAGTCAAGTTTACCCAAAATCCAGGCCAGGTCGGCATTCGCGCTGTCGTGACGGAGGGGATCATCCAGGTGTCCGTCTGGGATACGGGCATTGGCGTCGCGCCGGAAGATCAAGAACGTATCTTTGACGAATTTCAACAAGTTGGCGGGAACGGCTTAGCTGGGAAAGTGGAAGGCACTGGGCTCGGATTGACGCTAGTGAAGAAGTTTATCGAGATGCATGGAGGGGAGATTTGGGTGGACAGTTTGCCGGGACGAGGCAGCACGTTTACCTTTACGTTGCCGGCGACCGGCGTAACGCCGCAGGAACCGATCAGAGCGCCGTTCGAGGAGGTGCTCAGCGAAGAGCGTGTGAACGGCGCTGCGGAGGGACCTCTCGTGATGGTCATTGAGAACGATCCGAAAGCGGCGAATCTCTTGCGTATTTATCTCACTGAGGCCGGGTACACAGTGGAAGTCGCCAAGGATGGAGAAGAAGGGATAGAGAAGGTGAAGCGAGTCCATCCAGGGGCCGTGTTACTCGATGTGCTATTGCCGAAAATCAGCGAGTGGGAGGTGCTGCATTGCCTGAAGGCGGATCCCATGACACAGGCAATTCCTATCGTCATTGTTTCGATTGTGGATGAGCAGAGTAAGGGAATAGCGTTAGGCGCAGATGCGTATGTGATGAAACCGATTGTGAAAGAGGAACTACTGGGCAAACTGAGCGCGGTGTGGCAAGACCATGCTCTGCCCCACGTGGAGGAGTAGCACTGATGGCCGACCCGCAGACCAGAATTCTCGTGGTTGATGATGAACCGAGAAATATTAAATTAATGGACGCGTTGTTGACGCCGCGCGGCTACGTCCTGAGAACGGCCTCCAACGGAGAAGAAGCGTTGCAGTGCGTGCAACAGGAACAACCCGACCTTATTTTGCTGGATGTGATGATGCCGGGCATTGACGGCTTCGAAGTCTGCCGGCGGCTCAAGGATGATCCGGAGACTCGTCTCATTCCCATCGTTATTATGACGGCGCTGGGAAGCGTAGAAGATCGCATCCAAGGCATAGAAGCAGGGGCGGACGATTTCCTCACAAAACCTGTCAACCGAGACGAACTGCTCGCGCGCCTCCGCACTTCGTTGCGCCTGAAGCAAACAATCGAGCGCAAGATTAGCGCCTTGGTGGAAGTCAACCACCGTCTGACGGACGCTGTGGAAGTTGATGAGGCGCTCACCATGATTCTTGAGACGGCCAATCAGCTTTTTGCCACGACTGGTGGTCGTATCGCCTTGCTCGACGACACGGGCGAGTCTCTTACTTTTGCGCGGACTGTAGGAGAGGCTAAAGGAGAGCCGTCTCGGATCAAGGTGGGGCAAGGCATCCTGGGGTGGGTGGTGCAAACTGGCCGGGGCGTCGTTTGTAATGATGTGGCCCACGATCCCCGCTTTTTACAAGACCTCGATCTCAAAACCGGCGTGAGGATGAAGTCGGTGCTGGGTGCGCCTCTGTCGCGACATGGCCGTACGATCGGCGTCATTGAAATGCTCAACACCAAAAATGTTGACGGCTTAACGCAGGAAGATCTGCAACTGCTCACCGCGCTCGGTGGGGTGGCTGTAACTGCTCTTGATCGTGTTAAAGAGTTATCTTCAGTGCGCAGTGCGCACGCCGCCTTTCAAGAAGTAGTGCATGAACGGTACAGCCTTGTCGTGGGGAAGAGCGCCGCCATGCAAGATGTCGTGCGGCTTGCGCGCACCGTGGCGGCGACAAATGCGACCGTGTTGCTGCTGGCCGAAAGCGGAACCGGTAAAGAAGTGCTGGCGCGCGCCGTCCATCAGTGGAGCCCGAGGGCTGCGGGGCCTTTTGTCGCGGTCAACTGCACGGCGTTGACCCCAGAGCTGCTGGAAAGTGAGCTGTTTGGGCACGAGAAGGGGGCGTTCACAGGGGCCGTCGCGCAAAAGAAGGGAAAATTCGAGTTAGCTGAAGGCGGGACTATTTTCCTCGATGAGATCGGCGATCTGGCCCCGAATCTTCAGGTCAAGCTTTTGCGGGTGCTGCAGGAGCGTGAGTTTCAGCGTGTTGGAGGCGTAAAAGATATCCGCACCGATGTACGGATCATTGCCGCCACCAATCGAGATGTACGCCGGGCTGTCCAGCAAGGCGCCTTCCGTGAAGACTTGTTCTATAGGTTGAACGTGGTGGCCATTCAGCCGCCGCCCCTGCGCGAGCGATCCGACGACATTCCCATGCTCGCTCAGCATTTTCTGGAACGGTACTGTAAAGAACTCAAACGATCGCGGGTGACGCTCACCGCTGAAGCGTTGTCATTGTTGCAATCCTATCCGTGGCCGGGCAACGTGCGCGAGCTGCAAAATGCTATTGAGCGAGCCGTGGTGCTCTGTACAGGGGTTGAGATCACTGCGGCGGACTTGCCGACTGAGGTGCGTTACTCTGCTCCCAGCCCCAGTGTGGAGCAACCTGTTGGGGTGGGACTTGCCCTGACTGAAGTCGGCCCAATGGCGGAAACCATGGATGTTTTTCAGCGCGCGTTGATTCGGAAAGCACTAGAAATCTCGAATAACAACCAAACTGCCGCCGCCCAATTGTTGGCTCTCCCACAACCCAGCCTGTCGCGACTCATGCGCCGGTTGGGGTTGCGCTGAACCGGCCTGCGCAGAAGACGATGCTTCACTTCGTTGACTAAGAAATTGGCATGCCCCCGCTTTTGCTAATTGTCTTGATTGCTGTGGTAATTTGTGGTTGATATCTTCTTTACTCTTAATGAGCGAGAGCGCACGTGCACCGGCAAGATTTTCTCAAGAGCACAGGCCATAACGCAAATGCTGATATTCTCGGCGTTTACCGATTCCTCTTCACAAGTCTTCCTCTTCTACCTGGACAAAACTACTTCCTATGCTTTTTACTTCAAGCGACTTCCTCCTTTTCTTCCTTGTCGTTTATGCGATTTATCTTGTCCTTTCTTATCGTTGGCAAAACTGGTTGCTTCTTATAGCCAGTTTTGTTTTTTACGGATCGTGGGATTGGCGCTTTCTCGGGCTCCTCTTCTTGTCGATCGGGGTTGATTTTTGTGTCGGCCTTAGGATCGAAAGGGCGCATACGCGCCACGACGCACGAGCAGCCAAACGCTGGCTGTGGTTAAGCATCGCCGCTAACCTCAGCGTTCTCGGTTTCTTTAAATACTTTGCATTCTTCTATGATTCCTTACGTACGCTCTTTGCTCATGTGGGCCTTACCGTTCACCCTCTTACCCTGACGTTCATTCTCCCGGTCGGCCTTTCGTTTTATACTTTTCAAAGCTTGGGCTACTGTATTGATGTCTATCGCGGTAAATTCCCAGCGCACCGACGACTAGACGAGTTTGCGCTTTTTGTCGCCTTTTTCCCCCAATTATTAGCAGGTCCCATCGAACGGGCGCGCCGACTCTTGCCGCAATTCACGCGCCCTCGTCTCATCCAAGTTGAAGACCTGGGAGTCGGCGGTTGGCTCATTTTCTGGGGACTTTTTAAAAAGGTTTTTATCGCTGACAATTTAGCTCCGTACACGTATTGGGGCGTGGAAACCGCCGGAGCAAGTACAGCTGCCGACGTGTATGTCGCGTTTTTCGCTTATAGCATCCGCTTCTACTGTGATTTCTCGGGTTACTCCGACATGGCGCGAGGGCTCGCGCGCCTTCTCGGCGTCCACCTCAGCAACAATTTCTATTTGCCGTATTTTGCCAGTAATCCGATAGAGCTATGGTCGCGGTGGCATATCACCCTCTCCAACTGGTTTCGTGATTACGTGTTCATCCCTTTGGCGCAAGCTCTCCCGCGCACGTGGGGACGTCCTGTGGCTGCAATCGCCACCATGACGCTTGTTGGTTTGTGGCACGGCGCCAATTGGAAGTACGTTATATGGGGAGCCGCCTGGGGGGTCGTGCTTGTCGTGTACCGGTTGATGCAAAGCTTTCTGCTTGCCTTGCCCAAGGGAAGTGTGCAGTTTCAGAAAATTTTGACAGTAGGCGGCGTATTACTTACTTTTCATCTGTGGATGATCATCGGGGTCTTCTTCACCGCGTCCGGTATTGAGGCCGCCTTTTCTCTTCTGCGTACATTATTCACCGAGTTTCGTACTTCTGATGCGACCGTGCGGGATGCTGTGACGGTGCTCTATTACACCTGGCCGTTACTGTTTGTCCAGGCGCTTCAGGTTTCTACCGGACGTCTGGATGTGATACGAGAATGGCCCGGGCCCGCAAGGTTCGCACTGTATGCTGCGATGAGTTTTCTCCTGATCGTTAGCGGATCAATCGATGAACAAGAATTCTTCTATTTTGCGTTTTAATCCTCTCGTGCTTCCACTGTTGACCGTGATGTTCTTTCTTGGTCTGGAGGCTGGGTTTCGTCTCTATTTCTTTGGCGGGAGCGCTCTCATTGCTCCATGGCGTTACGACGCTCTCCCTATCGTTCCCGGGAGGGTGCTGCAAACAGTTGCCGACCCCTTGATCGGCTGGCGGCTTGCCCCATATCAACGCGTGCGTCTGAAAGGGGCGGATCTCAGCACCAACGCCTATGGTTTCCGCGACCGCGATATTGCTTTGGAGAAATCGCCTGGCGTCTATCGTCTTGCCGTTCTTGGCGCTTCTTTTGAGATGGGCAGCGGCGTCAATGATACCGAAACCTACAGTCGGCAATTACAACTACTTTTTGACCGGCATCTGCCAGGTCGCGTCGAAGTGCTGAACTTCGGGGTGTTCGCTTACAATGCCATACAAATTAACGCCGCCTATGACGCCTTCGTATCAGCTTTCAAGCCCGACGCCGTTCTGGTTCCGTGCTACCCCGGCTTCTTTTTTACCTCGGTTCCACAGGCTCCGGCTCCTCTTGATAATCGCCAAGATCGCCTTGGCCCCATCCGGGCGAGTTTCGCTAACTTATACATCTACGGGGCTCTGCGAAAGCTCGCGGAGGATTGGATTGAGCCTCACTTGGCTCACGATTGGCGGCAACGGGGACGGAAGCAGCCCCCGTCTCAACGCCCATTGGTCTACACTCCTGAGGTGGTTGCCGCTTTTGTGGCGGCCCGTCAGCAAGAAGGAATCCTCGTGATTGCGGTGATTTTGCCGAGGCCAGGAAACATTTCTGCAACATCATTGCAAGATTTTGCCCTGGCGGTGCATCGCTGGGCTGAGCCTATCTCTGGTCTTTCTGTGATTGATACAAGGACTCAGTTAGCTGACCGTATCTTCCCATGGGATTCCATCTATTATGGCGATAATCACCCTAACGCCCGAGTCCATGCCCTCTACGCGGAGGCTATTTTTCAGAACTTAGCTCCTCTGATCACCGTTCGTACGGACAGAAGGTCTACGCCGTAACCAAGACTCGTCTGGAGGAGGAGAACATGCGCCGTATCCAGTCGGGATTGGCGTCCGATAGGGCAAAGGAAAGGGTAATATGAAAGTAGGAGAAAAAATTAAAAGCTTCTCGATACGTTGCGAACGAGCAATGGGGTTCGAGCAACGCCAATGGGGAGAACCCTACAAAGAGAGCGAGAGCGCCGACTGTGAGTCCTAAATACCCGCCAAAGCCCTTTCCTGCTTGCAGTAGAGAAGAAGCAGGGTAGAAGATCCAGAACGCAAAGTGATAACAGGCGACTTGAAGCGCTGTGAAATCTACCCACAACGATGCAACGACAAAGACGACGCCAAGGATTTCAAAGATCGAGTTATCAATTTGTTCTTGACGTGTAAGCCTTGATCGGACACGCAAGAAAGACATACCGTAAGCGATGTACGCCAACGCCAAGGCTCCCCACAGCGCCTGTGCGTTGAGGAACGAGAGGTCTGGCTGTTTCCGCAGCATCACTCCATATAATACGAGGTGGAGGAGCCACCCAACTCCACGGAACTGAGAAAGATCCCGCGAGTCCGCCGAAGGGGTGATGCGGTTGAGCATATAGACTTCATTGAGCGCATGGTGAATACCGAAATAGTAGAGTAAGGGCCATTTGATGAGATAAAGGCTCATGCCGGCAGTCATGAGCAGCCCCAGAGAAACGACAGCGGTAGGTTGTTGGAGGACCGTGAAAAGCTGTTTTCGTGAGTACAGCAATCCAATGAAGTAATGACTAAGGGCGAGGCTCCAAGCGAGCGACGACCATGAAGTTCGGTCCGGCGACAGAGACGCCAGGAGCACAATTGACAGAATGCTGGCGAAGCGAAATGCGGTATAGGTAGATCCCATATGAACCTTTCCAGGATGAAGCGGCGACGCCTGCGCGTTCCGTCTCAATTTCTAGACTTTCTCGGGGGGCATTGTCAACCTGTTTACCATAAATAATCTACAAAATCATAATATTTGCCTGCTCTCTCGATCAGAGCCGGTTCCCTGACGCCCTTAGTAGACAAGCGCTGAGCCATTTGCTTAAAGGGCCGCAAGCTGTTCTACAATAAAGGAGTGAGGCTATGCTGCCAGTTGGTTATCTGCCGTGTACGCAAGATCCCCCAGCCGCAATAAATATGACTCGAGTCATCGAGGAAATCATTGCGGAGGCGCAAATGGTTGAAGCAAGCGGCTGGGACGGCTGTTTCATTACTGAACATCACCAACAGGAAGACGGCTATTTGCCGAATCCGCTGTTGATGGCGGGCCTTGTCGGCATGAAGACGCAACGCATTAAGATTGGCACCTGCGTGCTGCTGTTGCCGTTGCACCATCCTGTGCATGTTGCTGAAGATTGTGCTGTGATCGACCTAGCGACGAGGGGGCGCTTGGTGCTGAGCATTGGCGTGGGGTATCAACCACACGACTTTGACGCGTTTGAGATACCCATAGCCGAGCGAGCGACCCGGACAGAAGAGGCGCTGGAGGTAATGCGTCGTAGCTGGTCCGGTAAACGGTTCTCCTATGCTGGCAAACATTTCAACTTCAAAGATACTCTGATCACGCCCACGCCGTTTCAGAAACCTGGCGTCCCGGTATGGATGGCGTCGTGGACGCCGCCAGGACTACGCCGGGCCGCGAAGATGGCCGACGGCTGGATTGCTGATCCGGTGCAATCGTTGCCAGTCATCAAAGATTTTGCCGCTCGGTATCGCGCCGCTGCGGCTAAGGCGGGACGCAAGCCCTACATTTGTCTCATGCGTGATGCGGTGATTGCCAACAGTATGAAAGAAGCGGAAGCCGAAAGCGGACCCACGATGTATACGCATCGCTTTTACTTTCAGTATGGCGCCTATATGCCGGATGACTATCTCAAAGATGTGAAGAGCCCGGAGGCGCTCACATTCCAAAAATGTGCGCAAGATCGACTAATCGTGGGCTCGCCTGACGACTGCTTAGAGCAACTCCAGAAGTGGCAAGAAGCCATTAAACCGGATTATCTCATTGTCCGTTTCCGCCAGCCTGGCGGTCCCTCGCACCAGAAGACGCTGGAGGCGATTCGCTTGTTCGGAGAAAGAGTGATTCCGAAATTGTGAAGCAGTTGCCGGCAAGCTTCAGGCTGGTGGAGAGTGAACAAATTGGAGTAAACCTATGGGAATGACCTATATTCGTGCGAAAGTAGCCCGTCCCGACGGGCGAGGTCGTCCCGTCGACGTACGCTTCCTGGTGGACACCGGGGCCGTCTACACGGTCTTGCCTGAGACAATCTGGCGGACCCTCAAATTGAAATCTCAGCGCGAATTAGAGTTCTCCTTGGCCGACGGAACGACGATCACACGTCATGTGTCTGAGTGTCGCTTCACCATAGAAGGACAAAGCGCAACCTCACCAGTTGTCCTCGGAGAGCCGGGAGATAGCCCGCTATTAGGGGCTGTTACCCTTGAAACTGTTGGTTTGATGGTCAATCCCTTGAGCCGTGAGTTGTTGCCAATGCGGCTGATGTTGGCGCGTATTGGCATTGTTCGTAAGTAGCGAGTGTCGTCGTTTGCGGAGGGGCGAGTGAAGAGGGCTTTATTACTGTCTCTGTCTTAGCATAGCCGTTCCTACGGCCACCCGATCGCCTCGTGGATTTTCCACCACGACATCACAATGAATCGTTGCAATCCCATCTGCTTGTGACTTTTCCGTAACATTGCCCCAAATGCTTACCGGCTCGCCGTGAAGGGCGGGGGTCCGGAAGGTCGTGCTCATTGATTTGAGTTGCCAGCCAGGAAAGCTGTCCTTGAGCAGTTGGGTCATGAAACCTGCGGTCATTGGTCCCGGCACGATAGGCTGCTGAAGGCCATTCTTATGCGCTTCTTCTGGGTCAAAGAAGAAACGAAGTTCCTTGAGGTCGACAGCCGCCGCGTATCGGTGCACCATCGCGGTGGTTGGGGTCCGTGTGACCGGACCAAGTTCATCGCCAATTTCAATGTCCGAGAAAGATTTAGGGATTGTCTGCATTGATTACATCCTTCGACAAGCTCAGGGTGATCGGGATATACGTTGTCTCGGTAAGACAAACATTCGTGCTGAGCTTGTCGAAGCACGACCCGATTGAGAGTATGTCAAATCTTTCTCTCTGCGGACCGCACGATCTGCCGCTCACGCAGTGTGACGACGATCTTCCCGGTGGCGTCTTTAATATCCACTTCTCGCACGAGAATGCCTAACGGCCCACTTCGACCCGTCTTCTCGTAGGCTTCCGCGACTTTGGCGGTAATAGTGTACGTCTGTCCCGCGTAGATCTCGTCGGCAAATTCGATGTCTTGTCCGGCGTGCAAGCTAGCATAGCCCGGTTCGAGAGGGACATCGGGGCGCATGCGTCCACCGCGCATCTTCATACAAAACAATGGAGGAGCGATGATAGTTGGATACCCGGCCGCTTGGGCGGCTTCGACATCGACATATATAGGGTTCAAGTCTTCCACCGCCTCGGCGAATTTGCGGATATCCTCGGCAGTGACCGTCACCGTGTTGATGTGGAAGTCCTTGCCGATCAGATTAGGATCGAGTTTGATCACACGTAACTCCTTGATATCTGTAGTATCGATGAAGAGTAGTCCTCTCTTGCCCTGCGGAAAGACGCCCTTCGAGAGGGTCTTGTGGCGCTGCGCCCCTCTGAATCTCCTAATATGGCCAAATAGCCACCCCAGCTTTACAATCCTCCAAGGCAGGCCCATGGAACCCTAAGGAAAAGCAATCCGCGCCTCTATCGACAGACGCCAGTGGAACAAAAAACTCCCCACCGCCAGACGATTGGAATTGCACAAGTGTTTTGGACAGGTGAACTTCGAGAGCAGTTTGGGCGGAGGTTCCGGAGAGGTCTCCATGAAACTTGACAGCTATAGGATTTGCGATGCCAGCGGCGCGGATGAATCGCGCGACAGAAAACACCGGCTCAAAATCTGATATATGATGCGAATTCAAAATTAAGGCAGCTGACGGATTCGCCCATAAGTAATTTTTCGTTGTTTCGATATTTGACATGAATCTATAGGAAGTTTCCACAACCTTTTTACTCTGCAATCTATTCTTCTGCCAATCACCTCGCGAAGCTATGAGAAACCCGGCAGATATCAGTATTGAGACGCTTATTGCCCATAGCGGCGCGCGTAGCGCGGTGCGAATTAAATACACAAAAATTACTGCGCCCACGAGTATTGCCAGATGTTTGGCCAATACACCTGGAAAGAAATACCTTAGCGCGGCTTTTGCCGGCCACTTACCATTGTAGAAAATAAACTGGCTGGCAAACAAAAGCAAAAGGAGCACCAATGCCAGCGCTGCATGAAAGAGTCTATGCGAGATCGCCAGCTCTGGAGCTCTATTTTTTGACGCCGTGCACTGAAGGAGCATGGCCACGAGAAGGAACAGTACAATCAAGGCTAACCAGATTAAAACATCGGGCCGCAGTATGAATATGGAGAATAATGCTAAACGAGAAGATACAGAGGTTGATTGTAGGTAGACATCTGAGCCAGTTTGCGATAAGGCGCGAATGATTGTCAGTCCAATCCAGCCCACATACATTAGGATTATGCCTGTGCCTATTTTCGCCATTGTCGACACCTTTGTTCGTGGCAAAAACAACAACCAAACGAGGAGGAGTCCCACGAACAAAAAATTCTCTTTACTGCCCACCGCTATTACGGTTCCTAGTGCGGTGAGCCACCAAAGCCCGCAATTCAGTTGTCGTCCTAGGAAAGTCTGATTAACACCAGCGTATATCAATGCCCCACCGAGAGTCGCATAGGATTCGGAAGGACCAAGTCCTGCGAAAATGCCAGACCAGTAAGGCCGTGAGAGTGCGAAAAAGAGGAATCCCAGAGAAAGGATTGGTCCAGCAAGCTGAACGCAGAAGTGCGTAAGAAAAAGCGCAAACACGCCAGCAATAAAAATTCGCGTCCAATACCAAAGCGACGCCTGCTTTCCCCAAGTTGCTGCTTCGGCAAATCGCAATAGATAATACACTGGACGGAAACGTCTCGTCTGCGTCGGATAAGCAACCTCAGTATGTAACAATTGTTGATAAATTTCGCTTACGGGCAACCGTGGTCGTTCACCGATTACCGCAATGACCTCGTGGTCATCAATGATCGACCATGAGGCTGATCGAAGGGGTGCCCAATTGTATACAGTAATGAAAAGCGCCAAAGCGAAACAGGAGAGCCAACCAAGGAAACGCCAAAAAGACGCTTTCCCTTTCGAGAGGACGGATAATTGTTTCACTACGCAGATCGCCGACAGATTCATCCAGTTAATTCCAATAAACAGAAATCCATACACCAACCAGAATGACGCCAGCTCCAATAAAAATATTCCCGTGTAGGGGCTCGCCAAGAGCAAAATGCGCGACCAAAGGCACAAAAACAAAGACAAGGGCGATAAAAGGATACGCCAATTGTAAAGGAGTTTTCCGAAGCACGGCAAGCCACATGAGCGTTGTTCCAGTGTATACAACTAATGCGAGAATGAGTTTTTTATTGACCAATATTGCCAGTGACCAGTTTGTAGGGGGAGGGAGTCCTTGGGCTGCGAGTTTGAATAATACCTGTCCAATAGATAATCCTAAGACAGTAAGCAATACAAGAATTATCTGAGTCAGCGTCATATACAATCTTCTAGAATCCTTTCTGGGATGGGTATGCTTTTCACCTTCAGCATGGCTAGTGCAATTAGACGAGTCCGCTATTTTCCAGATACTTGAGAAAAGGTAGCTTGGGTTGCCTATCAAAACAGAAAATCAGGTACGCTTGCCGGAAAGACAGAAAACATAAAACCAAAAATTAGTAAGGACAGAGTACTAGGTTACAGTCGATGCCGATCTGTATAGGCAATCATTCTAGAGAATTGCAGCTGTATTCCTTTCACGACAGCCAACCTATTCTCAACGCCGTTGAGCAATGACAAACATAATGTCATATAAATTCATATAACAGTTTAAATGAGTTATACGACTCGCCTTCATGAGATTGTACAACCACGGTTTTTGTTTGCGCAATACGAAAATATTGTAAGCAATATTGTCAAAGCTTCGGTAAAAGCCACAGTAGCGGTTATAGATAACTGAGAAGCCATATTTCTCAAGCAGTTGGGCGATAGTTTTCTTAGAAAAATAATGCAGATGCGTTGGGGGATGAAGAAGCCGCCACGCCTCTTTCTTCCAACGTGCATTCAGGCTTTCGATATCTCCAGTGGTGAGGGCCAGTAGCGCTCCAGGGGTAGTGTGCGTATTTAATTTCTCTAGGTAGAGATGAGGAGACTGCAAATGTTCAATTGTGTCCCATAAACATACCACATCGAATATTTTTCCGCTGCACGGATAGTCTAGAAAATTCCCTTCCGTGACATCCAAATAGAGGTGTTCTCGTGCATACCGAACGCCATCTTCAGTAATGTCGATCCCCGACACCGATGCAAACTGTGGTCGCACAAGATCAAGAAACATTCCGTAAGCAGAGCCGATCTCAAACAGATGCCGGTGGCGGAGCGATTGTAGAAACCTGTTTAGAGTTCTCATGCGAAGAGAAAAGTTCTTCCGTAATACATCTTGATCCGCCAAGTAATCACTATATTCCTCGCCAAAAAAATAATTCTTTCGGTATAGAGTAAAAAGCTCCTCCTGCGAAAGCTGGAGGTCAGCGAACACATATCCGCAAGCTTGACATCGCGCTATTCCTTTGTAGAAGGGAACGCTCTCCTCTTTGTCGCACACAATGCATTTACTCATAAAAATTGATTTTCTCTTCTACAATATAATGGGGGCGGTTTTTCACTTCGTCGAAAATAGCTCCGAGGTATTCTCCAATAATGCCTAAAAAAACGAGTTGAACGCCGCTAAACATAGCTATGAGGATAGTTAAAGTCGTCCAGCCAGAGGGGAGAGAGGCATAGTAGAAATACTGCACCAAAGTCAGACCGGCCACAAACAGACCAAACATGGCAAAGCCGGTGCCGACGAAGACCGCTGCTTGTAACGGCTTCTTGCTGAACGACACCACCCCATCAACGCCAAACCGGATCATCCGCGTGAGCGAATATTTGCTTTTCCCAGCGCCTCGCTTCCGCACCTGGAAGGCAAGCCCGATGCTGCGAAATCCAACCCATCCCACTAGTCCGCGCAGAAAGAGGTTACGCTCGCGAATTTGTTTCTGGAACACGTCCACCACGCGTTGCGACAGCAAACGAAAGTCAGCGGCGCTTTCATTAATAGGAACTTGGGAAATCATGTTGAGAAGACGATAGAACCACTTAGAGCTCAGTCGCTTAAACAAGCTAATATCGTTAGTATCCTGTCGAAACGTATAAACAACGTCATATCCTTGCTCAAAGAGATCCAACATTTGAGGAATTAACGCTGGAGGATGCTGCAAGTCGCTATCAAGCATAATCACGACATCCTCATTGCTGTGGTCCATGCCGGCAAGCAGCGAGCGTTGGTGGCCGAAGCGAGAAGAAAGGGAAAGGATGCGTACTGTTGGATCTACATTCGCAACATTTTTAAGAATTTCCAACGTACGGTCTGTACACCGGTCCACAACGAATAAGATCGTCGCACGATAGCGGTCCACTAAGCCCTTCAGCACGCTTTTTAACTCTGTATAAAAAGACAGAATCACTTCTTCTTCATTATAAACCGGACAAATGATCAGCAGGGTCTTCATAGTTCGTTGTCGACGGTGTCAAGGATTCGTTTCAGCGAGACGTCCAGGGGAGTCCCTGGAGCAACGCCGAGAAAGCGTTGCAGCTTTTCGACGCTTCCGTAATGGACGGGCACATCAATAGCCTTGAAGCGGTCAGGGTCCACTTCCACCGTAATCCGAGCGTCCGTCATCGCCGTCATTTTCTGTAAGACGTCGCGTATCGGCACTGGAGCTCCGGAACAGATGTTGAAAATTTCTCCGTAGGCTGCCGGGGTTTGCGCGAGTCGCCAGTAGATGTCTACTAAATCCATAACGTCGACAAAATCGCGAGCGCTCTGCAAATTGCCCACCTGCATCACTTCTGGCCGTTGGCGTCGCCGAATTGCGGCTATTTGCCATGCGAAACTTTGCACGACAAGATGATCCGGCATCCCTGGTCCGATGATATTGAACGGCCTGACAATGATGAGAGGCCGCCCCTGTCGTATTTCCGCTAACCCAAGGTGCGTCTGCGCCAACTTGCTCACGCCGTAGTGATTGTATGGCTGGGGCGGGTGGTCTTCGGTGACCGGCAACTGCGCTTCCGATACGTTACCATATTCGGCGGCGGTGCCGACCAGCAAAACCGGGCAGTCCCAATAGCCAGCTTCCTTAAGCGCTTGCAGGAGAGCCGCTGCATATCCGACGTTGACGCTGTAGAAAACCGCAGGCTCGGCGGACGAGGATACGCCGGCAAGGTGAAAGACGTAATGCGGCTGCACAGCGCGAATAATCGGAGTCAGGGCGGAGACTGTGAACGGTTCCTGCGCTCGCCAATGGCTTTCAGCAGAGGGAGTGCGGCTGACGCCGTACACTTCTACGCCCTGAGCGGTTAGATGTCTCGCTAGATGTCGCCCACAGAACCCATGCACCCCGGTGATCAGTACTTTAATCATAGCGACGGTAGAAATTCGTCTTGTCGAGCCGTAAAAATTTCTGTGGCGGTTTGGTAGTCATCAACACGACCAATATCAAGCCAATAGCACGGTTCCTGATAACAAAGAACGGGATGGCCGTCTTGCCGTAAGCTCATCATGAGTTCTGGAATATCTAGGTATCGACTGCTCATAAGATAGGGACGCACGGCCTCTTTACGTATAGCGTTGACCCCCATACTGACAGAGAAGTGATAGACTGGCTTTTCTTTATACTGAACGAGCTGGTTTTCCGCGTCGCTCTCGATCACGCCGAAATCAATTTTCACCTCACGCTGATATAGCCCGATAGTTGCGGCGGCGTGGTGTGCTATGTGAAAAGACAACAATTTGCGGTAATTCAATGTCGTCAGTAAGTCTCCGTTGAGCACGAGAAAGTCATCGTGCAAACGTTCAAACGCCAACGCAATAGGTCCGGCTGTCCCCAATGGCTTCTCTTCAAAGGAATACGAGATCTTCAGTCCATAACGGGAGCCGTCTTGAAAAAAGGCCTGAAAAAGTTGACTCATATAGCCAACAGCTAAGATCACTTCGTCAACCCCAGCGCCTCGTAGTTGGCGCAGGATAATTTCGAGAATAGGATAGTCGCCCACCGGCATCAATGGTTTCGGCAGCACCGTTGTATAGGGTTGGAGACGCGTCCCTTTTCCTCCCGCAAGAATCAATGCTTGCATACAGGTCTCCTCAGAGATGGTATTGCTCCGGCTTATACAATGGTAGATGCGAGGCGATAAAGGTGATGACTTCGCGTAGACCTTCTGACAGCGTATGGTGGGGCGTCCAGTCCATAAACTCCCGGGCTTTCCGGTTATTACAAATTAAGGTGAATACCTCGCTTTTTGGCGGACGTAAGCGGTCACTGTCCAGCACGATTGGCTTGTCGCAGTTCATCAAGGAAAGAATGGTTTTCGCCAACTCTCCAATTGAGACTCCTGTACCGGAGCCAATATTAATCGTCTCACCAATCGTCTTGTCGGATTCTGCAATTTTGAGAAACCCTTGCACCGTATCCTGGACAAACAACAGATCTCGTACGGGATCGAGCACGCCCAGGCGAATTTCTTTCAATGTTAAAGCTTGGCTGATAATGGTCGGAATAATGGCGCGCGCAGATTGTCGTAGTCCATAGGTATTAAACGGACGGAGGGTGGAGACCGGAACTCCAAAAGATAAATGAAAGCTTTCAGCAAGTTTGTCTCCCCCAATTTTCGACGCTGCATAAGGAGACTGCGCTTGCAGCGGATGTTTCTCATCTATCGGCGTATACAGCGCCGTTCCATACGTTTCTGAGGTTGAGGTGTGAACTACTCTCCGTACGCCATTGCGTCGTGCGGCCTCGAGAACATTCAGCGTTCCCTCCACATTCGTCCGAATGTAACTGAGCGGCGCTTGGTACGAGTAGGGAATAGCGATGAGTGCAGCAAGATGAAATATGACCTCCTGCCCTTTCATAATCGTCGTCACGAAATTGCTGTCTTCAATGTTGCCGCTCACTACTTTGATGTTTGCTTTAATGTCCGCTGGCAGGAACTCAAGGTTCCCCCAGTCGCTTCGAGAACTATAGTGAATCAACGCTGAAACAGTGGCGCCAGCCTTTACTAACGCTTCACAAAGGTGGCTGCCAATGAATCCGCTCGCTCCAGTAACAAGGACTTTTTCTTGATTCCAAGGCATTGTTCTTCCTAACAAGGTCACCGGGGTCCGTTTATAGAGAGTTACTTTTCCTTCCCCGATACAACAGGGCTCCTCCTATCATTACACTCAGGGCTGAGATGGCGAAACCAGCATAAAAAGGAGTTGGTCTGAAGTCAAACTTCACCACATGCCCTCCGGCGGGTATAATAACGCCTCGTAATACGTAGTTTGTTTGAAAGAGATGGGTGGGGGTCCCATCTATCGTTGCTTGCCACCCCGGATAATAAATATCGCTTAATACGAGGAAAGCCGGAGAGTCAGAAGAAGTCTGGACCTCCACCGAGGTGTTCGAGATATGGACAACTTGGGCCGTTGCTTTCTGACTTAACGGTGGAGCATGAAACTGTACTGGCTCTTCCACAAGAGCGATATTGGACGGGTCAAATTCTCGTCCATCTGGTAAACGTGAGGTATGAAAAGCTTGAAGTACTTGATCTGGCGTGGCTGTCACGACTTCTGAGACCAACCAGGCTCGGGGCCTAGCACGCAAATTCTCGTAGATACTCGTCTCTTCAATGTCCTCAACATGGCTCCAACGCGTTTGGTCTGCCAGTAAACTTGCAAGCGGAGATAGCGCATATGTCTGGTGCGAGTGTTCATCGAAGAGGCTAATCTTATTCACACGTATAACGCCACGATGACCACTCCAGCGCAAATGAATCTTAGAAATGCGAGCCGCTTCTTTTAACGGCAGGACGGCCACATACTGATGACCGTCGCAACTTGCCCCATTCGCGCGACGAGCGAAGAAACTATCAAAAATGGCGGCTTGCGTATGTTGCATCTTGGGAAAAACATCTGGACAATCGTACGCCCATTCTGCGGTATCTTTGCCAGCCCTTAGGGTTTGGGTCTGCACCCCGCCGCGCTCATCCTGGAGTTCAATCTGCAAGATTTCTTCCCCAGAAAGAATGTCAACCGAGCACGCTAACGCGCTCACCACGCCGATTGCCGTCGCCTCAACTGGGTGAGGAAGATCAAACTCTTTGGTCGCTGGTAAGGGTCCTCCACATTTCTCTCCTCCTAAGGCGACACTGAGATCCTCCGGAGCCCACTCTTGCACGGAAGAATCTGGTAGAGACGTAGGGAGAGCTTTTTGCCGAGGGAGGAGAAGATACCGTACTGCCAGAATATCCAAACTACGATTTGTCTGTGCTAATGAGACGTCCGCGAGTCGTCCATCTGCCCCCATCGATAAAAGCTGACTGACCCGAGAGAGTAACAGTGGCCCGTATCCGCTCGCGCTTGACACGCGCCATAAGCGAGAAAGGTTGACCGGGAGTTCTTCCCAGGTTGAGGTTCCGCCTCGCACGGGTAGCTCTCGTTGGGAAGCAAGGCGAAGGTTTTCACCGTATCGTTCCGCCATCACTGGTGGTGAGAGTAGTCGAATTTCTGGGGCGGCAAACTGCCACTCATAAAACCACCCAAAGCTGCCAAGATCTATGATGAGCGCAAGAAGCAGCACTGCTCTTCTGAGGGCAGAGTCCACTTGTTTACTCCACCAGTAAAGGGCGGCCCCTGAACTGATGACAATACCAAAAGGCACAACGACGGCCGGGCTTCTTAGCGAAAAAAAATGGGGAGAACCTATTCCTACTTTTGTAGAAAACCCAAAAACGTGGCTGAAAAGTGAGGTGGCCGTCACCAAAATCAACATGAAGCACACTACGCTTCCGATGACCGTCGCAATTAATCGTCTCGAAGCTTCCCTTTTTTCGAGAATAGCAGCCCCATACCCAGCGAGAATAGAGAGGGCAAGGGCAAACTCAAAGAAATGGCGGGCTGGGCAGCGAAATTTGTTATAAATAGGAAAATGGTACATCAAATATGCGAGTGGAGTGTGGCTCCCTAACGTTAGCAGAAAAGAAAGAACACCAACGCCTGCCCAGAACACAATGAACGTATTCCGCCAACGGGTGTACAGGCAAATCGCGGCCAAAAATAAAGGCAGGAGTCCAATATACCCCGTTAACTCAGCTAAATTCCATTCCCCCCAATAATACACTCCGTAGAAGGAGCCCCGGGCTCCCCCCCACAGATACGGGAAAAGAAGTTCCAGCGACTGGCGGGGAGAAAGTGAGTACGAAACAAATTCCTCAAAGCTCATCTGCGAGCGTAAGCTGAGGCTTGCCAATTGAGCAGCGGGCAATAACAAGATCGCAGCTAGACCGAGGCCAAGAAGCAAGAGTCCAACGCTGGCGCCATAGTATCTCCATCTCCCGCTTGCGGCGTTCCACCCCAGTAAGAGGACATAGAGGAAACTCACCCCGAGAAAGTAGACGAAGATCTGTGGATGCCCAGCCAGAATGCCACAGCCGATAGCTACGCTTCCCACCACTATCCAGCGAAGATCAAAACGAAGCCGGATTTTCTCTAGCGCCCATAGTAATAGCGGCGGCCACACGGCGGAATGAATAATACTCGTATGCCCCAAATGCGCCATTATGGGTCCACTCATACTATAGGTAAGACCACCCACGAGACCGGCTATTCCCGACCGGGTACACAAGTAGACATAGCCAGAGGTGAAACAACCAGCTAACACATAGGCTGCCACCACAAACCAGTTCCACGCGTCGAAGACTGAGAAGAGTAAGGAGAGCGGATACCACGTCATGGTTTGCGAGTCGGCGGCGGCAGGCGCCCCAGAATAAAGTAAAGGCTCCCACAACGTGCGACCAGCATAGAAATTCGGGAGATAATAGATAAGGCCGTCTCCGGGGGCGAGCAGACGGTCAGAGAAAAGCACTGGAGAGAAAAAGGCTATAAACAAAAGAAAGTAGAAAAGGCCTACGAATAAAGGAGAATAAAATTTTCGCATAGTGCTCTCGGGATGATGGACGGACTTGCACTCACCTTTGTGGTTAGGAGGCTGCGATGTAAGAATTGTAGAACTCATCCCGTAAGTAATCGCTGGAGAAATTTGCTCGGAGCTCAACCGAGTCGGTCCGAATTATTTGACCGAGACCTTTAATCACAACCCAGGCTCCTCAACGCCGTGTTGCCTTTATCTATCAGAGGGGCATACGTCCTCTCCTTACAACTTCCGCTGCAAAATTTTCGGCAATGACTGCCCAATCATAATATTTCGCAACACAAGCTCTTGCCTGCTCCACTCTTTCATGAAGATCCTTCCAATTCTGCCTTAAGGTCTGAATCGCGGTCGGAAATGCATCGAGTAGAACAGCTTCTAGGTGGGTTTTATTCTCTAGCGTTAACCCACGCAGGCCATGCGACGTAGAAATGACCGGAATTCCCGCTGCGCAGTAATCGAGCATTTTGAGGTTTGTTCCAGTGCCCGATAGCATAGGGTTGACGGCAAGATCCACAATCCCAAAAATGGCGTCTTTCGTGTCATCATCGATGACGCCCATCAAGCCAACATTCGTAGGAATTATTTCTTCTCGAAACGCTAATCCCACGCTTCCGACAATTAGGAAATTAACTTGAGGAAGCTCTTGTGCAAATCTAAAAATATGTCGCACAGCCTCTATATTGGGACCGTGCCAACTGCCGAGAAACAGCACATTGAATGTTGAGTCTAGACCCAAGGCGCGCTTTTTCTCGAGACGTTCGGCGAGCGGCACATAGCGAACCGTGTTCAAATCTACCCCGTTAGGAACTTCTACAATCTTGTCCTGCTCTACATCGTAAAGGTCCTGGAGTCTGTTTCCATCTTCTGTTGCGCACACCATGATTAAAGCGCTCTGTTGACAGCAGGTTTTTTCTACATGTTCCACTTGTTTTAGTAAATCATGTCCTGTCGCAGTATCCGGCAAGATTGCCCGCTTGAGGTCAATCTCAACGTCCTGCGCCTCATACCACAGCAGCTTATCACTGACCTCGCGAATTGCCGGCAACACATAGGGATGTGAGGCGATGACAATATCCGCCCGCGCGGTCGAGGTTTGCAACGCTTCTCCATACGCCGGCGTGAGATGGTAGAGTTGCGGCAACACAATATCCGTAATGGGAATCCAATCGACTTGACTTGAGAGCTTTGCCTCGGCCTCCGCGTGCGCTGCCGACTTTGGGAGGCGAATTTCACGCAGGCCAGGGGCAATTTCTTCATGAAAGGCAGCCTCGTTCTCGTTGGTCAACGTCACGATGTCTACGTCGAATCGACGAGCCAACTGCTGATACAAATAATAGATGCGGTTTTGGCCGCCGCCACGAGGAGGATAAATAGGGAAGGGCGCAGCGACAGTAACTCGTTTGCGTCGATAAGCTTTGCTCGCCCTGACCAAAGGCTGTTCTTCCTCTCCGAGAAGACGGGCAACCGTTCTCTCCCAGGTAATGTGTTGCACGCTCTGTCGAGCGGTGCGACCCATCTGTTTTGCTTCTTCCCGATGTTGACAGAAATAATCAAGCCGCTCGGCGAGCGCTTGTGGAGTGGGGGGCGCTGAGAAACCAGTTTCCCCATTTCGTACAAACTCATTCGGGCCGCCGGCATCATGGACAGTGAGGACGGGTTTTCCGCTCATCATTGCTTCTATGGTGATGAGCCCGTAGTCTTCCTCGTATGGAATGTAGGGGACAGCCAAAGCGTTAGCATACAGAGCAACAATTTCAGCATCTTTAACGAACCCGAGAAAGGTAATGCGTTTATCTTGCCGCGCCATCTGTTGCAGTTGCTCAGCATCCGGTCCGGTCCCGGCAATTTTCAACGTGACGTCGCTCTTCACATATCGCATCGCCTCGATCAGTAAGGCGATACGTTTAGGGCCATCGAGGCGACTCACGGTAAACAGATAATCGTCTTTGCCGCACCAAAAACCTTGAAGATTTGATGGATGATGGATAACCTCTACATCGCGACCAGCAGGAAAGTATTCGACACGATTTGCCACCGTCTGTGCAATCGTGCAAAATTTGAGAATAGCATCATCCGCAAGGCCAACGCCGTCAAAAAAATGCACTACTTCGCGTGCAAAAGGTGACGGGAACTGAAACACATTCGGTGGGATATCCTTTCGATTCCATAGGGTATCCAGCCGATCGAACGCTTCGTCTAGCGCGGACCGGACGCCGTGATGGCTCTGAAGAAAACGCTTGAATGCTTCCAATGCGGGGTGTGTGGTTTCATACGTTTCCGGCAAATTGGTCAAATAATACGTATCATAGAGGCCGCGGAGACGGTGTTGCAAATAACAAATGTGACGGGGATGGGAGACCATCCAGGCTGGATACTTGGTTGAGATCACAAGATCGAAATGCGAAAGATCCAATTGTGAGAATTGACGATAAGTTGCCACCAGCTCCCAGAGATTCGCTTCTCGACTCGGTAATTTAATGAGTTCGGCCTGATGCGGAGTAAATTGGTTGATCGTTCTGACTAATCCCCAAAACAAATTCTCGGTGCCCCCGATGCAAAAAGGGACCGGGCTCGGCGCAATAATGGCAATATGCATGAACTAGACTCGAGTGGCGGTAAAGGCGAACCGTGCGTAGATGGATGCATCGTAGGCAGCGGCGTTCTGCAGATAATAAAGCGTGAAGTGCATCTTGTCTTTCACGGGCTCCATAATACGTCGGATAAACGAGGCTGGGCTATAGAATCTGCCGAAGCGATTTCCCCAGCTGCGTGCGCAATAAATAGTTGCTCCTGTGTCAAAGACGACTTGGGTTGGCACGCTTACGATGGGGTCGGTTTGAATCGCTTCTTCCGTAAAAAAATAAAATGGAACTACACACACCATGCCTCCAGGTTGCAACACCCGTGCGAGTTCTTGAAAAAGCCGCGTGTCGGCGTCACCTTCAAAATGCTCCAGAGAACACGTGAGCGCCGCCTTAGCGGCGAAACCGTCCGCAATAGGCATCGTTGCTGCATCACCACCAATGCGGTTGTCCTGCATCCCAGGCGGATACATGATGTCTTGGCTATAGGTATGTGCGCCGGACAAGCGAGCATAGATTTCTGGAACAGGGGAATGTTCACTGGCGATATCGATAAAAACCTCCTGCGTAATGTTGAGCAGTTTGAAGGAGAGGTAATGTTCAAGAGACTTTTCTTTCAGATTGTCCGGATAATAGTCGGGGTAACGAACGGTATAGCCTGCCTCTCGCACGTAGTGCTCATATTCCGCAAAATCGATTTCGTAAGGGACAAAGTCGAGCCCATGCAGCGACGCTTTCTGAAGAATGTTTTGCACGACCGCTGGCGAGCAATTATCCACTGCGGACATAACTACCGGGTGTTCGCCTGCCTGCAGCTCTTGCACTCTCTGAGTAAAGTCACTGGCTTCTACGTGCGGACGATAGACGTACGAGGTCTGCGGTTGAACAGAATTTCTCCGCCGTCGCCAAAACTCACGTAACATGTTCGTGCTCCCTCTCTGTTACATACTTCGATACTATTGCAGGATGATTTCCTAGTCGTCCTTCACTGAGAAGATAAGAGAACGTCACGACGTCTGGGTCCGTAAGAATGGATTGAGAGCGTGAGGCGATGGGCTCGGGCTCGTCTTATGACTGTTTACCTCTGCAGCAACTGCGCGATGACGTGCTCCCACGAGATCTGCAGCGCATGATAGCGCGCTAACCCAGCTCTCCCCATCTCTTCCGCGCGACGCATATTTGCAAAGAGCGTATTAATACTCTGACCAATCGCCTCAGGATTCGGGTCCACCACCAGTCCCGTTTCTCCATGTACGACAAATTCCAGCGGTCCACCTGAATCCGTGCAGGTAATTACCGGCTTCGCCGCCAGCATAGCCTCTAAGGTAATATATCCATAGTCTTCATCGTACGGACCAAAAAAAACTCCCAGACAATGAGCGTAATACGCCGTCATTTCCTCGTCGCTGATCCGCCCTAACAATCGCACGCGTGAGGTGAGACCTGCCTCATGTAGCATTTGTTGCAAGAGCGGTCGCTGCCCTCCGTCTCCGGCGAGAAACACGCACACAGGAGCTTGGACATATTTCATCGCCGCAATCAGCAGATGCTGACGTTTCAATTCTTCTAAGCGACTGGGAAAGAAAATATAAGGTTCAGCGGGCATCGAATAGAGCCTGGGAGCCAGGAGAGGAGGGTGGTACAAAGGAATTGAAGAAATTGCATTGTAGCGCAGCAGACGTTCCGATACTTTTTGTGAGATCGTATAGCGTCGCTCGCAAAGCGACAACGCCGGTGTATCGCGGTCAATGATATGTTGGCGTAATTGTATGGCTTCCTTGGTCTTCGGTAAATTCCCACTAAAGGGTGTTTCCCAGAGTTCATAGACCACGCGATGTTGATGCACGAGCCAAGTGATCTTGTGAGGGTGTTGCAAATAAAAGGCTGGAAACTTCAAACAGATCACATAGTCCATCTGGATGCCATTCATGTCCTCGAAATTTTCACTTTCCCAAATATCCATTGCCCGTCGCACTTCACGCAAGGGAAAATAACGAAACGGCATCGAAATCACGTCGCTCTCATAGCCTGCGGTACGGAGGGCTTGGAGAAGCCCCTCCGTCAGATTTTCAGCCCCTCCATGGATAAATGGAACCTGAACAGTCGCAATACCAACTCTCATACTCGGTATCCGATCATTGCATAATCCTGTGGTCCGTAGAAAAAATCGTTAAAACGCTCGGCAAGTTCCGAACCATCGACTTTGAACGCGGTAGGATAGGGGTGGAGATCGAGAATCTGTACTCTGCATAATCCCCGTGCTTCCGCCAAGAATTTTAGTGTAGGACTAGGTAAGGGATGTCTATGTGTGGGATCTAGATAAAAATTACAACTGCCTACCATAACGTTCTGCGGATTGGGCGTCTCAAAAATCGCCACCCCTCCAGCCTTCAACACACGCGTTGTTTCGTCTAAGAGTTTAATCAGATCATCAAAAGGAAGGTGCTCAATTATATGAAAGCCAGTTATGGCGCCTATACTCCTCTCCGGAAGCTTACGCAGATATGAAAGTGCATCACTTTCAGTTACTTCAAACCCCCGCTGTCGGCATTGCTCAACCAGCACGCGATTGATATCCACCCCTTGGCCCAGCAAGCCCTCTTCCTGCAGAAGTTCCAACCATTCTCCCCGACCACAGCCGACATCGAGAACAGGCATTTGCTCCGTGCCAATAGTCTTCTCTTTGAGGAGCGGCAGATAGACCTTTAGCCGTTCTTTAATGTCCTCTCGCGTGCCGCGAAACTGGTCTTCAAACGATATATACAAGGCGTCCAGTCGATGCTGGTCTTCATTGACAAACGTTTGCAGTTGCTGTGGATCTAAGGGCGCTGGTAGACGCTTTCTCGCCTCCTCCAAGAGGAGAGAAAGGCGAAGTTCTTGCTGGACGAGGTTCACTTTAAGCTGATACAGTGCTTTTTCTAGTTCCTTCTCTCGTTCCGTACGCCGCCCGACTTCCTCCTCCAGCCGTTGTAGCGCCGTCTGGTGCTTCTGCACCAAGCCTTGGAGACCGTCGCGGACACCACTCACTTCCTGCTCGACCGTCTGCAGTCGCTCCTCGCGCCGCCCAAGCTCCTCCTCCAGCCGTTGTAACGCCGTCTGGTGCTTCTGCACCAAGCCTTGGAGACCGTCGCGGACACCACTCACTTCCTGCTCGACCGTCTGCAGTCGCTCCTCGCGCCGCCCAAGCTCTTCTTCCAGCCGGGGCAATGCCGTGCGCTGTTCCTGTACTATCTTTTCGATCATTTCCCGCAAGACATATAAGGTCTTTGTAACTTCATCATCCTCTCGTTTGACGCGCTCTCCAAAACCGTTTGCCACACGGCGCATACTTTCACTCAGGTCCTGAAGCACGTGCAGAGTGGCCCAATTGAACTGCTTTTGTTGTTCGGTGATAAATCTTGACAGATACAAGACGATACGGGCGACCTGTCGGCCAATCTTTCTTTTGACCCGGCTAAAGCGAGCCAGCTCTGGGAGAGCCGCGCCGACGCGTGAAGCGTGATATTCGACCGCCGACAGGTGCGTATGCAGCCTGGACAACTCTATCGTTGTCGGCGTGGAGTCAGCGAGCCGCGAGGCCGGGGGCGCGGGAATATCGTTCCTCGCACGCCGCCGAGCCACTTCTTCCCGAATTCTCTCCATCAGCTCGTCAACGTTGATTTCCGGATTGTTGCTTTCAATCATTACTCTTGCCCTGTGGATATACAAACGATAACATCAAGATGAAGAGAGCGCTTTGAGCTGCTGCAAATCGGCTTCTACCATCATCTGTACGAGTTGCGTGAATGAGGCTTCTGGCTGCCACTTCAGTTCTCGCCTTGCTTTCGTGGAGTCCGCACACAGGTATTCTACTTCCGCCGGACGAAAAAAAAGTGGATCAATCCTCACGTAGTTCTGCCAATCGAGATCGACGCAAGCAAATGCCGCTTCGACAAATTCCCTAACGGAATGGGCTTCTCCCGTACCGATGACATAGTCCCCGGGTTGCTCTTGCTGCAACATCAGCCACATGGCTTTTACATAATCGCCGGCAAACCCCCAGTCGCGCCGTGCGTCTAAGTTGCCCAAACGGAGTTCTCGATCCAGGCCTGCTTTAATACGAGCAACGCCGTGACTAATCTTGCGGGTAACAAACTCTAGTCCTCGTCTCGGGCTCTCGTGATTAAATAGTATCCCCGAGCACGTATGTAAGTGGTAACTTTCCCGGTAGTTAACGGTAATCCAATGCCCGTACACTTTTGCAACGCCATACGGACTGCGCGGATAGAAGGGGGTCTGTTCGTTCTGTAGCTTTTCTTGCACTTTGCCGAACATCTCGCTGCTAGAGGCTTGATAGAAGCGGAGTTCTGGCTTGACCCTCCGAATCGCTTCGAGCAAGCGCGTCACCCCCAACGCGGTGAATTCACCCGTGAGCAACGGCTGATTCCATGACGTCGACACAAAGGACTGCGCCGCTAGGTTATACACTTCATCCGGGTCACTTTCACGTATCGCTTCCATGAGCGACATTTGATCCAGCAAGTCCCCCTGGAGGATATGAAGACGATCGCGCAAATGTTCGACACGAGCCAGGTTCTCTGTACTAGTGCGTCGGACAAGGCCATACACCTTATACTCTTTTTCACAAAGGAATTCGGCTAAATACGAACCATCTTGTCCAGTGATGCCAGTGATTAGTGCTCGTTTCACAATTGTGCAGCCTCCCTCCAATACGTGAAAACTTCCGCCAACGTTTCAGTAATATCTCTTTGGGGCCGCCATCCAGTATCGGCCATCAGCTTAGCATGGCTGCCGCACATGCGTGGAATATCAACCGGACGAAAGCGTGCTTGATCTATTCGCAATTCGATAGGTCGTGAAGCGAAACTCAGCAAAATCTTTACTAAGTCGCTCAGGACTACCTCACGCCCAGAGCAGACGTTATAGACTTCTCCCGTTTTTCCTTTTTCTAGAAGAGATCGGTAGACCTCGACTACATCGCGCACATCGAGGAAGTCGCGAGTCGCTGCAAGGTTTCCGACCGAGAGCACGGGTTCTTGGAGTTGGCGTTCAATGCAGGCTATTTGACGTGCGAAATCTGACACCACGAACCGAGGCGACTGTCCTGGCCCGATATGATTAAATGGGCGGGCAAGAATCACATCGAGTCCGTAACTTTGACAATATTGATAACAGAGGATCTCAGCAGCGGCTTTACTAGCTGCATAGGCATTGCGCGGGCGAAGCGGGTGTGACTCTTGCACGGGAAGAGCCGTCTCTTCTACTTTTCCGTACTGGTCAGCAGAGCCGACGAAGAGAAAGCGGCCGGTAAAGTGAATTTGCCGTAGCGCCTCCAGCAGATGAAACGTGCCCCAAAGATTCACTTCCCATGTTTCCTGTGGCTGCGTAAACGCTTGAGGAACAAAGCTTTGCGCAGCCAAGTGGACCACCCAATCGGGCATAATTTTTCTGCTTTCCTCACGCAAGGCTTCTTCATTGCATAGATCAGCAGAGAAGACAAAACAGGGCAAGGGTGCAGCCGATTCTTGTTCGCGCACCAGACCCCAAATTTCCGCCTGGGGGAGACTTTCTTGCCATCTTTCTACGAGATGGCGGCCAACGAACCCATTCGCTCCTGTTACTAGTATCCGCATTCACGTTTTCTTTGTGGAAAATTGAATCTGCCTAATCACCCGATGCTGAGGTGCGAGAAATGCTCTCTTCGGAGTGTTTCTCTCTTATATTTTGGGGTGTTTCCACAATCCAGATGCGACGAATCCGGATTCCTAGAATGCGCCGATCCTCCCCCATGCCACTTTCAGCCGGACACCAGCCTTGGACACGCATCCGCACTTGCCCATGGGCGACCCGATAGGAGCGCGGGATCGGTAGCGTATAAACAGCCCATGGCTTTTTTCCGCTCACTAGTAGCGGTGCGAGTGGCTGATCAAAAATCCAAGACGAGATCTCTAGCGGCTCAGCTTCAGCGCCAGGTCTGTTAACTCCTACTTCTAGACAAAGCTCTGAGCCACGCAGATCGAGAAGGAAAGAGAAGTCTTCTTTCGTCCAGCAAAAAGCTTCTTCTCCTATGCCTTCCGACATGTACCAACCAGTCAGGCGCCAAGGATTTCCTTCGTTTTCCATGCGCAGCTCATGCGGGAAGCTATGACCGAAGATTTGGGTCAGCGTCAATGCCCAGTCTTCAGCTTCTCTTTTCCTTGTTTCTCTCTGATAGGTTACTCGGGGACGTAGAAAAGCAACGCCGATAAATCTCCCAGCAAGAGGCGAGAGGATCTTCACCACCAGAGCCCTCTCAATCCAATCAAAACTGTCATGAATATGCACATCAAAAGTGTGAGCTGCGACGGTAAGGCTATATTCACCAGGCCCTAAATCGAGAGAGAAGCGGAAAGTCACCTCCACAGTATTCCCCACCTGACAAGGGGGGATGTCGATCTGTTGGTGGTAGGTATTGGTGCCGTAGACATCATTGCCTAGGCGGTCGCGTATCAAAATGCCAACCGTCAGATCTCGAATATCTTCCAGGCAGAATACTTGCGCTGTAATAGTCATTTCTTCCCCGGCGAGAAAGCTGCGACACTCCTGCCCTTGTTGATCGCGGACGTTGATCTTCTCGATGACCGCGGCAAAATTTCCGGAGCGTTGTGGGGCGGAGTCTCCAGTGGCCGAGGACTGTTTCGATTCTAGCGAGAGAATCTCTCGTGATCCTGCTTCCCGCGCAATCAGCGTATTATAATTTGCCAACACGGCTTCCGGTCGTCCCTGATCGACAATGGCTCCATGATGGAGTAATAACGCTTCCTCGCATAGCGTCTTCACAGCGGTTGGATCGTGGGACACAAACAGTAGGGACACGCCTTCTTCGCGAAACTGACGAATGCGGCGCATACACTTTTGTTGAAAATAGGCGTCTCCCACCGCTAAAGCCTCATCAATAATGAGAATCTGAGGATTCACATTTGCGACGACTGCGAAAGCCAAACGCACGTACATTCCCGATGAATACGTCCGCAGGGGGCGATCAATAAAATCTCCAAGTTCAGAAAATTCGATAATCGCGTCCATTCGTTCGTGAATTTCTTCGTTCCCCAGCCCAAGAAAACGAGCGTTAAAAGCAATATTTTGTCGCCCAGTAAAATCCACATGAAAACCGGCGCCGAGTTCGAGCAGTGAGGCCACTCTACCGACAAGTGCTACCTGGCCCGCTGTTGGGAATAGGGTGCCGCAAATAATTTTTAACAGTGTGGACTTTCCAGCTCCATTCGCTCCAATAATTCCTATTGCTTGGCCCTGAGCGACGTCAAACGTGATGTCTTTTAACGCAACAAAAATCTGACTGCGCTGCAACCGTCCTCCGCTTATCCATTCGATAATACGATCCCACGGACGCTGATAAAAGTGGAACTCTTTCCTGAGTTGCACGACACGGAGTACACGTGTATTCGCTGGTTGCTCCAGTTCGGACGGTTGGTGAAGAACTGCTTGATGTACACGCACCATTTATAACTCGTCGGGGATACGTTGTCGTAATGTCCGAAAACAGAGAAGTCCTAAAAGCAAAGTTCCTAGAGTAATTTGTACTAAAAAAACCCCCTCGGATACGGAAGGCGGTTCGCCGCTCAATAACAACGTCTGGTAGATCGCCGTAAAGTGAGCCATGACATTCAACGACACCCACTCCCTAGCCCAGGGAGGCAAGACATTTACGACATACACAATAGGCGTCAACCAAAACCAAATTTGCAGAAAAATCGCCGTCAATTGGGCGACATCACGAAAGAAAACATTCAAGACGGACGTAAACAGCCCAATGCCCACGGCGAACATAATTTGTAAGAGCAGAAACATTCCCCACACAAACAGAAGCGTAAACGAGGGTAGCGCATGGATAAACCAGAGGAACACGAGAAATAGAGTTACCATAATAGCAAGGTTTGTTGCGCTGGCGGCTACGACATACGCATATAGTAAAGCTTTAGGAAAAGCGATCTTTTTGACCAGGTTGGCGTTTTCCCAAAACACTCCTGTGCAGCGATTGATAATGTCTGTAAAGACTCCCCACGGAAGTAAACCCGCACACAAGTAAATGCTGAATGCGTAAGGAGAGGACGACGAATTGCCGGCTAAACGCGCGCCCATGAGCTGGGAGAAAACCACCGTATAGATCAGGATCTGTATCAATGGATGAATGACGTTCCAGAACAACCCGAGAAATGAGCCTACATATCGTCCTCTCAAGTCGTTGCCGACCATCTGCCACAGTAAATCTCGATGGCTCACTACATTACGTATTCCTTGTCTCCCTGTTTCAAAAGGGGCGACAAGTTTCTGACGCCAAGAAGGTAAAGCCTGTGGAAGCGTAGTTATCATAATGTTTTTCTTGAGGGGAATAGGTTGCCTCGTTCGCTGCTCACTTCATAGATTTTCTGGCGATTGAGCGTTTCTTCATAGCAGTATAAGAGCGTTTGTGCAGTAGTGGCCCAATTGAATTTTTTTGCTTGTCGCACGCTCTTCTCTTTGAGTGTCGCTCGCAGTTGTTTGTCTTCACACAATTGCCACAGCGCTTGGAAGAGATCTTCTTCGCTAAGAGGATTCAGCAAAATCCCAGCGTCCTCTACAATCTCTGGAATGGATGTTACCGCCGACGTAATCACAGGAGCGCCGAGACTCATCGCCTCCAACACGGGCAGACCAAAGCCCTCAAACAAAGTGGGGTAGACACAAGCAAAGCAATTTTCATACAGCCACTGCAGGGCGGTCTCATCGACATAGCCTAGTAAAATCACTTCTTGCCTTAAGCCAAGCAAATCTATGGTCTGCTCGAAATTGTCCATCAACCACCCACGACTACCAGCGAGGACTAAAGGAAAAACTTGTTTTTGTTTTGTCTTCAGTCTAGCGTATGCTCGGAGCAATCGCTCATGATTTTTGCGTGGTTCCAGAGTTCCGACACTAAGCCAAAAATTTTCCGGCTGAAGCTGCGGAAGAGTTTTCGGTCTCGGACTGCCTGTAGGATTGTTGAAGCGGCTTGCTAACGACATGACTACTATTCGGTCGGCGGGATAGTGAGGGAAAATATCAAGAAAATGTTGACGACCGTACTTTGAAATAGCAACAATTAAATCAGCATACACACTTGCTTGGAAGACCCCGGTAAAACAGCCAATCCGATTTGCCTCGGTGGTCCACTCTGGATGGTCCACGAACCCGAGATCATAAAGCGTATAAACAAGGCGCGCTTTTCGCAGCGTAGTCGGGCAAAAAAAATTATTCGCATGAATCAGATCTGGGTTGCCGAGTTGCGCCTCAAGGTCTACAGGCGGTGTAGCCCAAAAGCGTTGAGCGTGCTCAAACCGTCGATGTCGCAAACCTCGTTGAAAATTGGGCTGCTTGATGTGGCAAGTGGTCTGGGACCATTGTGAATCCCAGTAAAAATCACCAAATGTGGGATAGAGAATATATTCGTTAAATTTATCAATCTCTGCTAAGTGCCGGATGACGCTGTCAGCAAAATATCCACAACCCGCCTTCAGGTCTCCAGTTTGACTCACATCAAAACCAATTCTCATCACGACTCCCTTTTCCCTGACACCAGCTTAGTCCAACTTTTTTACTACGCCAGAGGCTGCTGAAAATGTATGAAGAAACGAACCTACCTACCTGACCTGTGGGAATCGCCTATCACCTCTCGAAATACTTGAAGATACTGTTGCGCCATCTCATTGGGGTCGCCAAACTGTTGCGCCCGCTGATAACCCCGTGCGATGAGACGCGCCACAAGTGCGGAATCCTCCTCAATCTGGGAAATGGCGTTAACGATTTCAGCAGGTTTCCGGGGATCAAAGAACAACGCCGCGTCATCAGTAATTTCTGGCAGGCTGGTGACATTGCTGCACAGTACAGGCTTACCAAAAGCCATAGCCTCCAGTACCGGCATACCGAACCCCTCATAAAGAGAAGGAAAAAGAAGGGCGCGACAGGACTGTAACAAAGCGGCAAGAGCATTGTCTGGCAGAAATCCGGGGAAAGATATCCTCTTTTCTAATCCCATACGTGCTGTTGCTGTCCGTAGAGATTCTAAGGGCGCCTCAAGCGCACCTGTGCACACCAATTGCAAATCTGATTGTGGATGGCGAGCGATAAACATCCCAAACGCAGTGAGTAACATGCGGTGATTTTTATGCGGCCAGAAGTTCGCTGGGTATAATAAGAACCTCTCGCTTTTTAAGCCCCATCGATCAAGTACTTCTGTCGTTTGTGCAGGAGTATTATGCTGTAACCGGCAGGGAAGACGAATGTAAATGGTTTTAACTTTCTGTGGCGAAATAGCAGCGGTCTCTAATACTGTGTTGCGTACGTAATGCGAAATACACACGACCTGATTTGCAACGCGACAGGCTTCCCGAAAGTTCCAATCTCGCTGGAACCGCTCTTCAGCGCTGAAAAATTGCGGATAGGTGCGATGCTGCAGATCATAGATGACTGAAACCATAGGAATCGTGGAGTCATAGAACCTTGATTCCGTAAATGGACAAAAGAGAAGATCAACGTGAAGATTCTTTAGGAGGGCGCTCCGCCGAGGCTGCAGCACGTTTGCGCGGTACATCGCTTTGAGTTTCACTATCACTTGACTAGGAAGGCGGCGTACCAGCCAGGCGTGTAGCGGTCTTATCCACATCTTTCCTGTTTCCCGTCGCCTTCCACTGCTCTTTTCCTTTCCACTCACGCATATGCGTCGCACATTTGCGGCGTCGAGGAGACCCAGTTCTGTATGGCTGCGCGCTTCAGTAAGCAGGACAAAGTTTGTATCTGGAGCAATACGACTCAAGTGTTGGATCAGCCCAAGCACGACGAGCTTCGCGCCGCCGTTTTCGCCGCCAGGTAAAACAGGGGTCAAATCTACGGCAATGCGTCGCTGTTGCACGAACGAGTTGGCCCCTTCATTCGCTTTGTCGCGCTTCAGTGTCTCCCTCCTCTAGGGAAAAGCGCCCGAATCATTTCTCATGCAAAGCCTAATGGGTTCTTCGCCTTCGTCAAAGCCTCAGCTTCCGACAAAAGCTCTCTTCACATAGCGCCATGCCTGACCGCTGCTCTGTTTGAACTCCGTCCAAGGAAGAGAATGGTTAAAACGCAGGAACGTATAGAGAAAAAGAAGAGGTTGCAGGAAAAAGAACGAGAGGGCTCGAGGGATTGAGTAGATAACAGTCTCTCGTCCTTGTGGATCAATGACTGCCAATTTCCGGATACGATACGAGCGTAAACGGAAATTCGTTCCCCTTCCTGCTCGTGGCAAGCGAAAAGATTTTTCAGCCTGTATTGTGAGTTCAATAGTCTGCGCCTCAGAACGAGCAGGCTTATCCAGAAGAGCCGGCGTGTTGATAGTAAATTTTCCTGCGGAGAGGGTTGTTTCAGACTGGACGCTTTCTCCACTTTCTCCAACTATGGAGACACACAATCGAAGAGGAGCAATGTTCCCTGGAAGTAGTCCCGCTAACTGAAGAGAAAATGAAGGCCGCCAATCTCCCCGTAGAAGCACTCTCACTCTCTGCGCAGCCCATCCATCTTTGTCTACTCCTTGCAGGTTCGGCATGAATATTTCTCGTAGTCGAGAGTAGGCGTACGCGGTGATATGAAATGCTGGTACGTCTTTGTAGTACTTTTGGATGACTCGCAGAGTTTCCTCTTGCACGTTCTTTAGTTGGGCGACGGTTTTCGCTTCCATCTGCAGACGAGCATCCGCCAGATATTCATCCAGATAATCGATACGAAACCGCTGGGCTATCCGTATCCAATACTCATAATCAAGGCAGTAATGGAGGTTCTCATCCAATGGACCTATTGCGTGGAATACTGAAGATCGGAAGAACGTGGCGGGTTGGCAGATAAAACAGCACTCTTTGAGACGCTGCCTATCAAAAGGCGCGCTTGGAAACTGCTCGATCTCAATCCCTTCAGCATCAACAAGACGCCCCCGTCCATACACCATGCCGGTCTCAGGGTTGTTTTGAAAATGTTGAACTATTTTCTTCACCGCCCCGGCGAGATACAGGTCATCTGAATTTAGCCACCCAAGGATTTCTCCTTTAGCCATTCGGAAGCCTTTATTGAGGGCATCTGTTTGCCCATGGTCTTTTTCTGAGGCCCATGAGAGGCGAGTCTCGTATTTTTTAAGAATCTCCAGCGTATTGTCTATTGATCCTCCATCGACCACGATATATTCCAGGTTAGAATAATCTTGATTCAAAACGCTGAGAATTGTCTCTTCGATGTAACGCCCCTGGTTATACGATGGGGTAATGATTGAGACGAGTGGAGAGTCTTTCATAGAAAGAAACGCAGCGCTCGTTGGGGCTAATTCCTGTGTAACCGATACCAGTCAATGGTCCGCTTGAGGCCCTCACGAAAGTTCATCCTGGCGCGAAAGCCAAATTCTTTCTCCGCACGGCTAGTGTCTAAGTAGCGTCTGGGTTGACCATCCGGTTTGCTTGTGTCCCACACGATCCGACCGCGAAATCCACACAATTCGGCAATTAATTCCGACAAGTCTTTGATAGTAATTTCCATGCCTGAGCCAAGGTTAACAGGTTCTCTTTTATTATACCGCTCCGACGCTAACACAACGCCCTCGGCAGCGTCATCAACGTATAAGAATTCTCTTGAAGCTTTTCCTGTCCCCCAAGCCGACACTTCTTTCTGCCCAGTCTCGACAGCCGTGACAAACTTGCGAATGAGGGCTGGGATAACGTGAGAACTTTCCGGATCGAAGTTGTCTCCAGGTCCGTATAGATTCACCATGAGTAAATAGATTGAATTCAAGTCGTATTCCTGACGGTAGGCTTGAGACTGTACTAACAGCATCTTTTTGGCGAGACCGTATGGTGCGTTGGTCTCCTCTGGATACCCATTCCAGATATCATCTTCACGAAAGGGGACGGACGTCACCTTAGGGTAGGAACACACTGTTCCGGCGATAACAAACTTCTCAATCTTGTGAAGACGTGCTTGTTCAATGAGTTGAATCCCCATTAGTGCATTATGATAAAAGAATTTGCCTGGGTGCTGCCTATTGACGCCAATGCCGCCAACCACTGCCGCCAGGTGGATGACAAGCGTTGGCCTGGCCATCTCGTAGAGCCGTACGATGGCGTCTTTTTCTGTCAAGTCATAATCACGACTACGAGGGATGATGATGTGAGAACAGCCATGGGCTCGTAACTTCTCGACTACGCGAGAGCCGAGGAAGCCAGCTCCTCCAGTTACCACGACCCGCTGTTGCGGCCAGAATTCCATACTTAGTGCTCCATTGTTGCATGCAATCCCACGTTACTGTGTTTCCGACCATTCCTCATCTTTTGTTTGTTGGCCGACTCTTATATGAAGCCGTCTTTCCTATCCGAAAGCAAGTCGGTAGGCAACCGAACGTAGTGGTGGACAAGGATGTTACTGTTCTGTTTCTTAAAGTCAGTAAGAGCGGCGAGCTGCGAGCGAACGATGAACTCTTGTTCTTTGCCCGTGACGATCCCAACTGTACTGGAGAAACAAGGCTATTAACTCGCAAGTCGGTTTGCTGCAGTAGGGTGTAATCGCCAAGGAGTTTAATGAGAACGGTCGAGCGAAGGGAAGGGGGGAATTTCTGTACAGAAAGAAGGAGGAAGAGTAATTTGGGTGCACGTGCGGCAGGGGGAAGTCGCTTTCCCTTCTGAGTGCGGAAAGAATAGTTCATGCGTATTGCGCAAGTCGTACATGGATTGCCTCCGGAAAGTTTAGGGGGAACGGAGACGTATGTCGCCCATCTCTCTCAGGCGCTCGCCCAGCGTGGACATAAAGTGTCTGTATTTACACGCACCACCGAGGCCAAGCAGGAAGATTATGCTGTCGATGTTGTTAGCCGAGACAACATCGAAGTGACGCGGGTCGCCAACACCTTCACGCATCTCTCGCCATTTTCGTTAAGTTATGAGAACTCGGTCATCGCCCAACGGTTTGGTGTTTTTCTGGACACGTTTGCCCCGGATGTCGTGCACTTTCATCACCTGATGTACTTATCAACCTCGTGTATCAGCGAAGCCGCTCGCCGTCATATTCCTGTACTCATGACACTGCACGATTACTGGTTGATTTGTCAGCGGGGTCGCTTCCTCAAGCCGGATATTTCTGTCTGCCCTGGTCAGAATAATGAAGGTTGCGCGCAATGTTTCTCCTATTTACTCGACCATAAGATCTCTTCTGTGTACCAACGATTCGAGTCCATACTCGGAGGTCGATCGCGAGTGCGAAATGTCTTACGTCGCTTTCATGGCAAGTACGCCGCGGCTCGCCCGCCTACGGCTCAGGCAATACAGCAAATTCAAAAGCGTATGCAGCACATTCGTGAAGTGTGCCGAGAGGTGACATTATTTCTGTCGCCCTCCCATTTTCTACGGAAGCAGTTTCTAGACTTCGGTATTCCACCGGAAAAGATCGTCTTTTCTGAGTGTGGGCTCCCGGAACAACCCATACCGTCGGAGCGGCGGAAAATGGATCCGCACCGACTCATTTTCGGCTACATCGGGGTCGTTGATCCAGTGAAAGGCATTCATATCCTTGTTGAAGCGTTTGCTCCACTTCGTAATGCTGAGCTACATATCTATGGCGGAGAAACAAATTATGCGCCGTACCCGGATCGCAGACGCTTTTTGACTCAGCTGCAACAGTCTCCACACATTCGCATGATGGGACGCTACGAAAACCGTGATGTCGGACGCATTCTTGCTCAGGTCGACGTCGTAGTGGCTCCTTCCATCTGGTATGAAAATGCTCCACTAGTGATCCGTGAGGCGTTTCTCGCTAGAAAGCCAGTGGTGACTGCAGCGTTTGGCGGTATGCAAGAGTGGGTGCAAGATGGCGTCAATGGGTTACTTTTTCAACCACGGGATGTTGCCGATTTACGTCGGACCTTGGAGCGATGCATTACCGATCCGGATTTAGTGCGCCGACTATCAGATAGCTTTCCCCGTGTGCAGTCTATCGCTATGGATGCGCAGTCGTTGGAAGAGCGATACAAAATCTTGGTTCAGCAACGCGTATGAATGCAAGTCTTTCTTTGGCTATTCCTTGCCGCGCGGATGAGCCTGATCTCAGCGCTATGCTGGCCAGCCTCTATGAAGCGTGCCAATTCCCATTGCTGCCTCATCACTTGATTGAAGAGTTGGTCATTTGCATCAATGGGTTAGACCGAGAAACTTCATGCGCGTCGCTGCAGGCCGTGCGCACGTTTTGCGCCCAACGGAGCATCGCCTTGAAAGAAATCTGGCCGGAACCTGGGCAAACAGTTCCTCCCAGGGGCATAGACAAGTCTGCTCCTCCAACTGACAGGAGCCCAATGCCCAACGCCTTGAATCCTGGTGTATCGGAGGACTTACTCTCCCGCAGTATTCCTACCTGTACGGTCTTGTTGACTGAACGAAAAGGCAAGCCGTTGGCGTGGAATATGCTGTGGCGTTGTGTGGTGGGGGAAACTGTGCTGTTCTGCGATGCAGATGTCCGTGTCGATTGTGAGTCTGTCTGGTTGCTCTATAACCGACTCCAGCGGGACCCTCAACTTGCTCTGGTGGCTGCGCGAGAAATGCCGGTGTTGGAACAGCGAGAAACAGTATGGGGACGCATGGGAGCCCTTCCTTATCGTTTCAACTTTGGTAATGCTGGGGGGCGTCTCTTCATGATTCGTAAAGACGCATTGCCTGGAGAAATGCCGGAAGACCTCTTACTTGAAGATGCTTGGCTGACCGTTGCTGTAGGGAAAGCTCGGGTCGCAAAAGAATGGCAAGCGAAAGTCTATTTTCTGCCGCCAGCGACTGGGCGAGATTATTTTGCCGAGCGTGTGCGCACTGAAGGGGGAAAATTACAAATTCGTCGAGCACACGGAAAGCTGCTGAAAGATGGGCCAATTGCTACCTATCGATGGACGCAGTTTTTCAAAGCTCTCGCCTTCCGCGAGTATCCGTTAGTGCTGCTGGCTCTACTTCTGCGTGTGGCGGCGTCTCTGTGGGCGAGATTAGCGTTGATGTTTGCGAACCAAGAATTTTATACGTTGTATCGTCCCTTTCTGACCACAAAAAAATGGCCTGAAGCAAGAGAATGATTAAGCGGGGAGGGGTGGTGAAGGCTTCGATTGTCATCTTGACCTGGAACTCACAGGAAGTTGTGAACGCTTGTCTCTCTGCGTTGCAGCAGGGGCTGACGGCGTTTCCTTTTGAAGTCATTGTGGTCGAGAACGGCTCACATGACGACACGCGGGCCATTTTGCAAGATCAATATCCTTGGGTGCGAGTCCTTCCTAATCATATCAATCGCGGCGTTGCGCCCGCGCGTAACCAGGGGCTCCATGCAGCGCGCGGAGAGTATGTCATTTTCTTGGATGATGATACGATTGTTCAGCCCGGGGCCTTTGACCGGGTTCTTGCATATATGGACGCTCACCCAGAAGTGGGGCTTTGTGGACCCAAACTCGTTGATAGGAAAGGGAACTGTCAGTTTTCTTGCCGATTGTTTCCGACGCTGAGCGACAAGCTCGCACGACGCTTACCGTTTGCCAGTCTCCGAACACGGCTGAGCGCCGTGGAAATGGCCGACTGGGACCATGCGACCATTCGAGAGGTGGATTATGTCATTGGCGCGTGTCAGATCATTCGGCGAGCGGCGCTCACAGAAGTCGGTTTTCTAGACGAACGCATTTTTTACGGTCCGGAAGACGTCGATCTGTGTCTTCGTTTGCAGCAAGCAGGATGGCTCGTCGTCTACAATCCCGAGGCGGTTGTGGTGCATCTCGAACGTCGAGTGACGCGTGCGCTTTTCTCCTTCTTGACCTATCGGCATCTCCAGGGGCTATTCTATTATTTTTGGAAACACGGTTATTTGTTTTCTCGTCGTCGACTTTACTCACGATTGTCAACTCGCTCCGTGGCGCTCCGGCCAGCCCGGGCCATCCGGGATGATGGTCCTTCGCGCACGATGCAAGCGCCTATCTTGCCGGAAGCAAGCAGTGAGAGACAACGGTAAGGTGTATGACTAGGAGAACGCATGGGTCAGCGACGCGCGTTGAGTCGCCAAGCAATTTTGCTGCTTCTCGTTGGTGCTGATCTTTGTTGCGTGATCGGGGCCTACGCGAGCGCTTTTGCCCTTCGTCTGGCGTTCCCATTACCCTTTACCGCACATCGGCTGCCATTTTCTCGTCTTGATGAAGTGAATCATCCCATCGGTTTTCTGCTTGTCACGCAAGTTTTGTTGCTCTATTTTTTCGGGTTCTATGATTTGCAACGTTTGCAACCTCGCTATCGTCTCATCACGCAGGTTGCGGCGGCGCTCGGCGTCCAGTTGCTGGCGACGACAGCATTGTATTTTTTTCGTGAAGATCTTCTGTTTCCTCGTTCGGTGTTGGTTTTACTGTGGATCATCAATACTGTTGGCGTCGCTTCCCTTCGCTTGTGGGTGAGCAACCGACTGGGACAAATGCGTCCGCTCTCTATCCTGTTAGCGGGCGCCGAAGAAGATATTCACACTTTTCTCGCGATGCTTTCCTCGTTGCGGCCGTTTCCAGAACTCCACGTGGTGGGGTTCGTGAGTCTCAACGGCTCGGTTGCCCCGCAGAGCAGCCTGAGCGTGCGGTGGCTCGGCAACGTCGAGCAGCTGGACGAAATTTTACAACAGCTCAGAGTTGATGACGTGATTTTGCTTTCGCCGACCACCTGGAAAGATTCCTTTGTTGACCGCTTTTTGCGCAACCCCCAGAATGGCGCCACGGCTCGACGGCCGCGTGTGCTGGTGGTGCCCTCAGTGTACGACATTTTAGTGGGCCGGGTTTCGTCGTTACGACTGCACGATGTGCCCTTAGTCGAAGTCGTAAAAAACCCGCAAGAAGAGATGGCGTTTCTTATCAAAGGAATATTCGATCGTTTGATAGCGGCCTTCTTGTTGGTGGTGAGTCTTCCCGTGCTCGCGATTGCAGCGGTCTTTATCAAACTCACGTCGTTAGGGCCTATCCTTTTTCGTCAACAACGGGTAGGGCAGGACGGAAGAATTTTTACCGTGTACAAACTGAGGACGATGGTGAAGAATGCCGAAGCAAAGACCGGTGCAATATTAGCTCGGGAGGGAGACCCGCGCATCACCTGGGTGGGACGGTTATTACGAGAAAGTCGCATTGATGAAATTCCACAATTGTTCAATGTATTGACCGGATCTATGAGTTTAGTAGGACCGCGTCCAGAGCGACCCGAGTTTGTCTCGGAATTCGTACGCACGATTCCTGGTTACGCCGAACGGCAGCAGGTGAAACCTGGCCTCACCGGTCTCGCGCAGGTGAACGGCGAGTATCACACGACGCCGGAATACAAGCTGAAATACGATTTGACGTATATTTATAATTATTCCTTCTGGTTGGATGTGCGCATTCTGGTGGAGTCAGTAAAAGTCATGCTGACTCGACGCGGCTTATAGAAACGCGATGTCTGAAACGCTTTACCAATGTCTCCCCTGTACTGCTGGCCAGCCTTATCATCCGTTTTCCTTTGCTCCTGGCTCCTTTTGCGCTGGGAAGTAACCAAAACGGCCCCTGTCGCATAAGGAGCAAAAGTTGCCAACCGGAGCAATTACCGACCTGGAAAACCGAGTGCGGCAAGCGCTGTTGACGCTGTTTTTTTTCTCTTTCAGTTTGCCTGTGGCGATTCAACAAACCGCGCTTGGTTGTATGTTGGCGTTTGCCGCTTATTGGGGGTGGCGAGCCCGAAGCCTGCCGGCAACACCTGTAGATCGGCCGCTTTTGGGATTTTTTCTTGCCTTAGTGCTTTCGGCTTTGTTCTGTCCTTCCGTGTGGTCCTCTCTGATGGGACTGCGCAAGCTGTGGTTAGTTGGCGGGTTTTTCGCCGTCTATGCTTGCCTGGCCAGCACGCGGGAAGCGTGGCGACTGAGTAGACTGGCTGTGGTCATAGCGATTGGAGTCGCCGCCTATGGAATCATTCAACATTATACAGGTTTTGATTTAGGCCACTGGGTCATGGGAAAAAGACAAGCAGTGAACCCATTCTGGTTTGGGCGGGAAGAAGGGTTCCGCACCGAAGGACTTTTTCCCACGGGAATCACCTATGCTCACAATCTCATTTTTCCGCTGACGGTTTTGACAGTGTGGCTCATGGGTCCTCGTCTCCACTGGCGAACGCGGTTGGGGCTATTCCTCGGTTGGGTAGTGATGCTGCTTGCGCTCTTGTTTTCCCTCACTCGCGGCGTGTGGGTGGCCTATGTCGTAGTGTTGCTCGTGTTTGGCGGGATAAAAGGCGGGAGAGTCGCTCTTGCCGTCGGCGCTAGCCTGGTGCTCATTGGGCTCGCCGTGACGACCTTGAATCCTGGCGTATGGGAACGTGCGCGCTATACTTTTGATCCGCAAATGAATCTGAGTCGCAGTCTGATCTGGCAAGCAAACCTTGACATGATTAAGGAACGGCCTCTGTTAGGCTGGGGCTACGGCAACTATAAGCGATTTCGTGATGTGTATTACCAGCGCTATCCCGGGATAGATACGACTGCGCATGCCCATAACAATTTCTTACAGATGTGGGTTGATGGCGGTGTGATCGGCCTGGGCGCTTTTCTTTTTCTGTTTTGGTCAATCCTCAAACTCGGGTGGTGTGCGCATCAACGCCTCCCAGAGGAAGCGACCCGCCTGCGCATCCTTGCTCTCAGCGGCTTCTTGAGCACTATTGGGTTCCTGGTCGGCGGGTTGACGCAGTATAATTTCGGCGATGCGGAAGTCACGCTGGTGATGTGGGCGACCGTCGGAATGTTGACCCGCGTATATACATGGTCAGCGGACGAAACGTCTCACGGCTGCACTGCGGTTGTCAATGCGCTGAGTGAGGAAAATGACCAGGAAAAAGCGTTCCAGCGCATGGAAATGCATTGAAAACTCCCCTTGCTGAAGGGTAGGTCTGGTCGTTATCTTGAGGCCACGCATGCACCGTTTATGGCGATATATCTCGCGATATCGTGTTCGGTATCTGTGGGGCATTCTCTGCCTGGTGGCGACAGCCACCTTGGCGATGTCCATTCCCTTGTTGTTGAAACACACTGTCGAGGCGATTGAACATCACGCTGCGCCTGGGCAATTGTCTCTGTATATTTTCTCTATCGTCGGCATAGCGCTCGTGCAGAGCGTCGTGCGAGCGTTTTCTCGCTTCATGATCTTCAACGTAGGCCGCGATATCGAGTATGATCTACGGAACGATCTGTTTGCGCACCTTCAGAAACTATCCCCTAGTTATTATCAAAAGCAGTTGATTGGCGACCTCATGTCGCGGTTAGTCAATGACGTCACGGCCGTACGTCTGCTTCTGGGTCTCGGTATCGTGAATGCATTGAACACGCCTCTGTACTACGTATACGCCGTGTCGGCGATGGTGATGATCGATCCGCGACTCACCGTGGCTGCCTTGGCGCTCTATCCCTTGATGCTCTTCACCGTCAGGAAAATGAGCCGTCAGCTCATGGAACGAACGTTGAAGGTGCAAGCGGGGCTGGCGGATCTTTCGAGTCGCGTGCAAGAAGGCGTCAGCGGCATTCACGTCATTCGCGCGTACGTGCGGGAAGAGTGGCAAAACGCCGAGTTTGCGCGATTGAATGAGACCTTTAAAGCCGAAAGCATGGCGCTGGCGCAGGTGCGCGGGTTCTTTCCCCCGCTCATGAAGGGCGTTTCCGGTTTAGGGTTGCTGGTCGTACTATGGTATGGCGGCTCGCATGTCATCACTGGGCGCTTGAGCATTGGTGATCTTGTCGCGTTCATTGGCTATTTGTACCTACTGGCTTGGCCGACCATGGCGCTAGGCTGGTTGATTTCCATCATCCAACGTGGTCAGGCGGCGCTCAAACGCCTGGAGGTGGTGTTTCAAGCTCAGCCTGAGATTGTTGACGGATTGGGTGATGGCGTGGCGCGTAAGATTCGCGGCGAAATCGGTTTTCATCACGTTGATTTTGCGTATGGCGCAAAAGACAACGGGCATCAGATTCTCCACGATATTGATTTTACTGTTACTGCCGGCTCGACTGTCGCCATTGTAGGACGGATGGGATCGGGCAAAAGCACGTTGGTCAACTTGCTGCCCCGTTTGTTCGATGTCACGCACGGGGCTATCACGATAGACGGACAAGACATTCGCACCGCTTCGTTGGCGGCGCTGCGCAGTTGGGTGGGCTTTGTCCCGCAGGACCCCTTTCTCTTTTCGTCAAAGATCAAAGACAATGTTGCCTTTGCCCTGCCGACCATAGACGAAGAGCGGATCCGCTGGGCGGCAAACGTGGCCAGCCTCGCACGAGACGTAGACGATTTTTCACTTGGATACGAGACCATCGTCGGCGAGCGCGGCATGACTCTCTCTGGCGGGCAAAAACAGCGGCTTACCTTGGCCCGCGCCTTGGCCGCGAACTCGCCTATTTTGGTCCTCGATGATGCGTTATCGAGTGTAGACACACAAACAGAGCGGGCAATTCTGCATGCGCTGCGGGAAACGACCCACGGCAAGACGGTGTTAGTCATCTCGCATCGCATCTCTGCCGTGCGTGATGCGGACCTCATTGTCGTGCTTGAGCAAGGCCGGATCGTGGAAATGGGGACGCACCCTGACTTGGTGGCGCGCGGCGGCGTGTATGCAGATATTTTTCAGCAACAGGCGCTGGAAGAGGAGTTGGCGGAGTTGTGATGCAAGATACGCAGCGCGAAGAAACTCTGGGCAGGCCATATGATATTGCCTTGTTGCAACGTTTATGGCCATACGTGCGCCCGTATAAGAGGCAGTTTTTCGCCGCCTTGATTTGTTTGCCCATTACCTCGGGATTTTTGTTGGCGCAGCCCTACATCCTTAAACTGGCGATTGATCGATACATCCGTCAACACGATGCGCACGGGTTGAAAATAGCTGGGATGCTGTACGCTGTGGCTTTAATCGGTGAATTCATTTTCTTCTACTGGCAGTATTACGCCACCATGACCGTGGCGCAGAAGAGCTTGGCCGACCTCCGCTATGATCTGTTTGCCCATCTGCAAGAATTGCCGGCCAGTTTTTTCGAGCGCAATCCGGTCGGGCGACTTGTGACCAGGTTGACAACGGATGTTGACGCAATCAACGAGGCGTTTACCGCTGGAACGCTCACCATTTTCATGGACGCGCTGACCCTGTTAGGCATTGTCGTGATCATGATTTCGCTAAACGTGCGTCTGGCGCTGGTGACTTTGACGCTGCTGCCGCCGTTGCTGGTGGTGCTGAATTTTTTTCGGGTGCGCTCGCGCAACATCTACCGCGTTATTCGTGAACGGATTGCGCGCATCAACTCGTTTTTGCAAGAGACGCTTTCCGGCATCACGGTGGTGCAGCTCTTTGCCCAAGAGAAAAAAATGTTCGCCGAATTCGAGCTGCGTAACCGCGAGCATCGCGACGCGAATCATCTGTCGAACGTCTACGAAGCCACCTTGTTCTCAGTCGTTGAGGCGACGAGCTCCATCAGCATTGCGCTGATGCTGTGGTACGGCGCCGGACAAATTAGTAAGGGGACCGTGGCGTTGGGCACGCTTGTCGCCTTCATCGATTATCTCCAGAAATTCTTCGTGCCGTTGCGTGAGTTCAGCACCAAATACACAACCATGCAATCTGCTATGACTGCGGTGGAGCGGGTGTTTCAACTCCTTGATACAAAAGCCACGATTGTTTCTCCGGCGAACCCGCGCTCCGTAACGCACGTGCGAGGACGCATATCGTTTGACCACGTCTGGTTTGCATATAAGGGCGAAGACTGGGTGTTGCGTGATGTTTCGTTTTCGGTGGAGCCTGGAGAAAAGATCGCCATCGTGGGAGCGACCGGGGCAGGAAAGACCACCATCAGCAAACTCCTTAACCGTGTCTACGATGTACAACGCGGCAAAATTCTTGTTGATGGTGTAGATGTGAGAGAGTGGGATGTCCGGCAGTTGCGCCGCCAAATCGGGGTTGTCTTGCAGGATGTGTTTCTTTTTGCGGGAGACGTCGCCACGAATATCACCTTAGGGCGGACCGATATTCCGCAAGCACGGGTGGAACAGGCGGCGCGGTACGCCAATGCGGACCGCTTCGTCGCCCAATTGCCGTGCGGTTATGCGGAGCAGCTGCGGGAGCGCGGCTCGAACCTTTCGGCTGGACAACGCCAACTGCTGTCGTTTGCGCGCGCGCTGGCGTACAATCCTGCCATCCTCGTGCTCGACGAGGCCACCTCGAGCGTCGATCCAGAAACGGAAGCGCTCATTCAAGACGCCCTTGCCAAACTCATGGTGAATCGCACGAACCTCATCATTGCGCACCGACTCTCGACGATTCAAAATGCCGACCGCATTTTGGTGATGCACAAAGGACAAGTGCGAGAGATGGGAACGCATCAAGAGCTGCTGGAGCGACGCGGCGTGTACTGGCGGCTCTATCGGTTGCAATATGATCAGCCGGTAACGGTCCCTGTCGTGCGAACGATGAACGATGAACGATGAACGCCCTAGAGCAAATTGCAAATAGATGTACCCCTCGGCAAGCGTTCTCGTGCTTCGACAAGCTCAGCACGAACGGCTTTTTGCCTTGACACGTGAGTTTTTCCCGTTCGCCCTGAGCCTGTCGAAGGGTGAACGAGCCGGGTACAAGCAAATGCAAACCGCCCTAAGAACTCGCCACCGTTTTTTTTCTCATTACTTCTTCATCATTCTGCATTCATCATTCTGCATGCTGTTTCCCCTCTTTCTGGCGGGCTGTTCTCCGAGCTATGTGTTGCAAGCCGGCTATGAAGAAGCAAAGCTACTCTGGAGTCGCCAGCCTATTGAAGAGGTCTTGGAACGCACTGACCTTGAGGCTTCCACACGAGAGAAGTTACAACTCGTGCTGCGCGTACGGCAATTCGCTGAGCAAGAACTCGGATTCAGAGTTGACGGCAGCTATAGCAGCCTGGCCCAGGTGAAACAGCCGCCGATTGCCTATGTGCTGACCGCCGCGCCGCGCACGCGCTTAGAGCCGTACACCTGGTGGTTTCCCATCATTGGCAGTGTGGCGTATAAAGGCTACTTCAGTGAAGTTGACGCCACGCATGAGGCGCAGTCGCTAGAGGGTAAGGATTATGACACGGCCATTGGCAGAGCGATTGCCTTCAGCACGCTCGGCTGGTTCGCCGACCCGCTGCTGCCGCACCTGCTCCAATACGATCAGGAAACACTTGCTAGCACCATCATCCACGAACTCTTTCATTCAACGTTTTATCTCCCTGGACAAACGGCGCTGAATGAATCGCTGGCGAATTTTGCTGGTCATCGTGGCTCCATTGCCTTCTTTGCTCACGACGCAGGAACTGAGGCGGAAGCGACTCGCCAGGCTCTAACAAGTTGGAATAGTGAGCTAGCGTTGTCAGGCTTCTTTGCTGAATCCGCTGAGAAGCTCACCGCGCTCTATGGTTCTTCCCTCTCGGAAACAGAGAAACTGGATCAGCGTGAAGGGCTGTTCACCCGGCTACAAAATGAATTTCGGCTTTTGCCGACCCCCGTACGTCGCCTCAGCAACTTTACTCAGACGAAGTTAAATAATGCGATCTTCTTGCAACAATTTGTGTACCTCAAAGAGCTCGCGCTTTTTGACCAGATTTATCAACAGAATGGACAAGATTTACGCCTGACATTGAAGCGCATCACTGAAGCGGCGAAGAAAGGGAAAGATCCGTTTACGGAAGTGCGGTTGCTGGCTGGTTTGCCTCCGCAGGACAATACCTTCCTGACTGTTGTGGCGGCGGCCGCAGACTGAGAGACGCTGCGGCTCTTTATGACCGTAGAGCGGGTAGGCTGGTGATGCTATAAGCATAGGCAATTAACCTCAAATTGAGGAGCGAGAGCTTGCAGATCAAGAAGATCACATTCACCGGGAAAGAATACCAAGTGCTGCGCATCTTACGTGCAGAGCTGCAAGGTTATCTGGGTAAGCTATAAATCCGGATAGGTGTTATGAGGAGGAGGCAAATTCAATCATGATGCAATGGGTCTATGATCTCGTCGTTTACAGGCCCAAAAGTGTCCTCCTCTTCGTTTTTCTCCTTACCGGGTTTTTTTCCTCTTATGCCCGGCACATTCAGTTAGACAGCTCAGTGGAAAGCTTGCTTCCAAGAAACGATCCGGAGAAGACTTACTACGACGAGATTCGGCAACAATTTGGCAGCGATGAGATCGGCGTCATCGGAATCATTAGCGACAACGTCTATACTCCCCAAGTGCTGGCGAAGATTAAACGTCTCACCGAAGCCATCCAGCAGATTCCCGAAGTCAAAAACGTCATTAGCCTCACGAACGCTCCGGACATCATCACCAGTGTCGCCGTAGAGTCCGCAGTGCTAGTCCCGGATGTGAATGCGCCCCATGCTGTCTTAGAAGAACTGAAAGAAAAGATTACCGGCCAACCCATCTATTTAAAAAACCTAGTCTCGGCTGACGGACGGGCTGCAGCGATCAATATTTTCTTCGAAAATCTCGGCGATGATGAATTTTTTCGTCGCGGCATTGATGACCACATCCAAGCGTTGGTCGCCCGGGAATATGGTCCAGAACAGCTTTACTATACAGGGCTGCCCCACTTCAAAGTGTATTCGACCCGAGCCATGTGGAGAGACCTGAGACTCTTTATGCCGCTCACCTTACTATTGACTGTCGTCGTGTTATTCCTGAGTTTTCGCTCGTTTCGCGGCGTGTTGCTTCCTACCGTAACCGTACTTATTTCTTTGATCTGGACACTTGGCATCATGGTGCTAGCCGGGAGCAGCCTGAGTCTAGGCAATATGGCGTTGCCGCCGCTGGTGCTGGTGCTGGGGACCGCCTATTCATTGCACGTTGTCGCCGAGTATTATGAGCTTGCTCATCCGGATCGATCCGTTCATGAAGTTGTGTTGGAAACGCTCCATACGACCACGACGCCCTCGTTCATCGCCGCCTTGACTACCGTTTTGGGGTTTTTCTCGCTGGTGTTCAACCAAATCGTTAGCATTCGCGAGCTTGGTCTATACGGCTCCGTTGGGATCTCGATTGCTTTTGTCCTGTCTATTGTACTTGTACCGGCGCTGCTCGTCCTCATGCCGCTCCCAACCCGACACACGGAGGCGTTTGCTCCCGGAGTTGGCGCGGTCTTGCGTCGGCTTGCGCAGCTGTCCAGTCGTCATCGTCATGCTGTTATTATTGTAGGTTCCGCTATTGTGGTGTTCGCCCTCTGGCGGGCTTCTGCTATTGGGGTTGGTTCCGATTTTCAGTCGTTTTTCCGTGAGACTGATCCCATCCGCCAGGCCACGGACGCCATTAACCGTTCGTTGGTCGGCAGCATGACCTTCTACGTGATTGTAGAAGGGACGGAGAAAGATATCGTCAAAAAATGGGATACATTGTGGAGACTCAAAAACCTGCAGCTCTATATTGACTCGCTACCGGGAGTAGAAAAAACTATTTCATTTGTTGACTACTGTGAAATGTTGGACCACGGTATTCAGGAAATTCCTCCGGAACCCCCCGAAGGAGAAATCCTTGAGCCTCCTTCGACAGAAATCAAAACGAATTTTTGGCAGAATCCCGAGCAACTGAAAGGAGTCATGCGGCTGGTCTTCCTCAATGCCGCGAGTGTGGCGGGCGTCGTCAACCATCCGAATTATACCCGCACGGCGATGCTGGTGCGCACCTCGCTCTCACGTTCCAGCGATATTGCTTCCCTCGTGGAGCAGATTGAGACGTTTGCTCAGGACCATTTCCCTCCCGAACTGAACGTCCACCCCACAGGAAATTTGATCCTCCTCACTCGCACTGCTGGTGGGATCGTGAGCGGGCAAATCCAGAGCTTGGCGTTTAGTGCAGGCGTGATCTTTATTTTGATGGCGACGATGTTTCTGTCTCTTCGCGTCGGACTTATCGCCATGGCCCCCAACGTTTTTCCCTTATGTGTTTTCTTTGGGCTCATGGAAATGACCGGCGTTGAACTCAATTTTGGTACGAATATCATTGCCTCGATCGCCTTAGGGATTGCTGTTGACGACACGATTCACTTGATGACTCGTCTGAGCACGACGGTGCGCACGACCTCTGACCAGGAGCATGCTTTATTGGAGGCCTTGTCAACAGTCGGCAAACCGGCTCTCTATGCGTCTCTGGTGCTCGTCTTCGGTTTTCTCACTCTTGGTTTCTCGACCTTTGTTCCTATCCGTGAGTTTGGTTTTCTCTCCGCCGTCACCATTCTCATCGGTTTGGTCGGAGAGATTGCCCTGCTGCCAGCCTTACTAGCCACGACTCCGATCATCACCCTGTGGGACTTGCTCCATGTCAAATTGGGGAAGGATCCGCATAAAACGATTGGCCTCTTTGCGAACCTCCGACCTTCTCAAGCTAAAATTGTGGCCCTGATGGGAGAGATCCAAACCTTCTCGCGCGGACAGGCAATCATTCGCCCTGGTGAAGTGAGCGGCGCTATGTTTGTCATGATCAGCGGGTGCGCCGAGATACGACTTAATAATGGAGACAATTTACAGTCCCTGTGGGAAGTGCACCGGGGGGATGTGTTTGGCGTCACCAGTCTTATCCGCAGTGAAGAACGGATCACTGAGGTTCTCGCGCTTGAAGATGTTGAAGTGTTGGCTATGGATGAGCGCTTTCGGGCCCGCGTGTGGCGCTACCCCCGCATCGCAGCGCGCATCTTCTTTAACCTCTCCACGATGCTTCTTGACCGTCTCCAGTACACGATCCAACGAGAGAGCAATAGTCAAAAAAGTCAAATTAGTAAAACATGAAGGAGTTTTATGCGTCAGAGGAGAACTGTCGATCGCTTAAAGCAATTTGTATTTGTAAAGCCGTGCGCCTTGCTCACGAGTCTGTGCCTGATTTTTCTCTATGGTCACGCAGTGAGGGCCGAACCCAAACCCGGAGAGAAGTTGAGCCAGGAGAACTGGCAAGAGGCGAAAGGTCTGTTACCCGACGCCGTGCTGCATCGCTTTCAAGAGGGGAATTATCAGGCAAACGTCATCACGCTTTCCAACACCCTCGATTGGGGAAAAAAATTCAAATCTGCTTCGGAGACCAACGCTGGGAAATTCGCCGTTGACGCCGAGGGATCATTAATTGACGCTGCTACTAATGCCTATCCGCCGTTTCTGTACGGTTACCCGTTTCCGCAAGTTGACGAAAAGGACCCACAGGCGGCGGCGAAGATTGTGTACAATTTCTCTTACACGCTCATGCAACCCGACGACGCCGATCGCATTAGCAATTTAAACTGGGTGAAACCGACAAAGTTTGAGCGTCGCGTTGAGTTTCAAGGACAATTACTCTTCTATGGTTCTCGTTTTTCTGGTCCCATCGCAAATCCGGATGGGACCTTGCGGAAAGGACTCGTCGCTGGGTTTTCTCCTCCTGACGTGTATGGAGTGGTGACGCTCGAATGGGTGTACCTCGATCCGAAACGCTGGAACTCCCTCTGGGCCTACGTGCCGGAGCTGCGGCGAGTCCGAATTCTGCCTGCGGTGAGTGGCTCAGAAAATCTTTTTGGGTCAGATCTCGCGCACGATGATCCGTATCTGTTCTCTGGAAAAGTACAGTATTTTACTTGGAAGCTCATTGGCGCCCAAGATGCGCTGGTTCCTTACGCCTTGCCGAACCCCAAAGAGTTGCACAAGCAGGAACAAGGATATGTCCTTAATGATGGGCAAGGGTCCCTTTCCATGGGTTGGGAAAAGGATGGAGGGAAAGGCAGCGCTTGGTGGCCGACGAATTATAATCTCGTGAAGCGGCCAGTGTGGATTATTGAGGCGACGCCCAAAGAAGAGAAATACGCCTATGGTCGTCAGGTGCTCTGGATTGACCGAGAACTCTACATTGCCTATTACAAAGAGGTGTACAACCGAGCGGGGCAACTCTGGCGCATGTTGTTAAATTCGGTATCGGTGGCGCGTACTCCGGAAGGGGACTTTTCAGTAGCCCAGCCGGATTTCACTCTCTCCGTGGACGAGCTACAAAACAGCGCTACGGTAGAGCAACCCTTCAAGGAGGGAAAGCCGCTGGCTTTTGGAGTTGGTCTCTCGGGAGAGACGTTTTCTCCGCCAGAGTTGCAGAAACGCGGGAAATAATGGGATGGCTTCCTCGCTACAAATCTGTATGGAGTCGTGAATCTTATAGAAATCGAGTAAAGAAAGTGTCCTATAGAGAAAACGCGCCAAGGCACGGGCTGCAGGAAGTGATTTATTTCTCCTCTCCCTTGAGGGCAATGGCATGAAGTTAAGGGGCATATAGCAGAAAAGTGGCGTTGGAGGTAAGGAGAAGCGATGAAAGAGAAAAAAACGAATCGATTATCCGTCGACTCA
>JACXTT010000819.1_pt1 | contig 52746 bp, 45 predicted proteins | sample 9270951 | NCBI WGS metagenome assembly JACXTT01 (sample SAMN15532306, study PRJNA645909) | rock metagenome | isolation source: weathered quartz diorite | place: Puerto Rico | collected 2017-06-21
GAGCGATGCCTTGTGGGCCGGCTTGCCGGTGCTGACCTGTTTGGGTGACACTTTCGCGGGACGCGTCGCGGCAAGCCTGCTCCATGCCATCGGCCTGCCCGAGCTGATCGCGCGCTCCCATGCAGAATATGAAACCTTGGCCGTGGCGTTGGCGACAAACCCGGAGAAACTGGCTGCCATTCGCCGAAAGCTGGCGCTGAATAGAGCCACCCATCCCCTGTTTGACACGGTACGCTTTACCCGGCACCTCGAAACAGCCTACCGGAGGATGTACGAACGATACCGGGCCGGGCTGCCGCCGGATGATATCGTGGTGGAGCCGTGAGTCGTTTAATGATTGTGGCTCCGAGTCCGGTAACAGGGTTTTAAACCATTTGATAAATGATATGTACCAACTGATTGATGCCGGTGCTGATGGATGGCAGGCGATCAGGAAATTCATCGTGCAAATTTATGTATTTTGGGTCGAATAATCTTGGGTAATTAGGGCGAAACGTAACCAAAATAAACCTGGATGAAGCGTTTGAACAAATTCTCTCTCCGATGGTTGAAGCGGTACTCGATCTCCTTCAGGTACATCGGGAAATGATACTTGGACACGCCTCGGTAGTTATACAGGATATGCTTGGCATAACTCCAGAAGCCTTCGATGCCATTGATGTGGTTCTTGGTACGTTTGTCCATCAGGGTGCGGCCGTGGCTGACGGTGTGATGCTTCCCGTAACGCCGCAGCGATTGATAGCCCCGGAAGGCGTCGGTGTAGTACACCGAGCCCTTGCGCGTTTTGGTTTTGATGTGACGCATCAGCTCCTCCGCCGAAACCGACTCCACGACCTTGGTGTAAACCCGGCCATCACGCTCCAGCAGCCCGAAAACTACGCTTTTCCCCGCCGCGCCTCTTCCGCGTTTGCCCTTGCGCCGGCCGCCGAAGTAGGCCTCGCAAGTTCGATCTCGCCCTTCAATCGCCCGGCTTCGAGCTCGGTGAGATGAAACAGGGCCTCGCGCAACCGCTGGTAGACACGCGTGACGACCTTCACGTCCACCCCGAGGTCCTGGCCCAGCCGGTACGCCGGCACGAGCTGATAGAATCCCTGGAGGATCGTGACCTCACGTCGCAACCGTGCGAGGCTTTTGACTCTCCCGCAGCGACGACACTTCACGTAGCCACGCCCGGTGCGATACACCTTGAACGATCCGCAGAAAACACACTTGCGGCCGCGCAAAAAGTTGGCCGCACAACTGAAATGGGTCTTTTTCCTCGCAACCATAGGGACTTACCTTACTCCCTTGGTTACGAAACGCCCTAATTACCTAATCTTGTTCCACCGAAGTTTTATCATCCATTTATTGGTTTTTAGATGAACTTAATTGCGACTTCGCCACCGCGTTGAAGACTGTCTCCCACGATTTAGCAATGATGTCCGGATTGTAGTGTTGCCAAATAAACCGTTGTCCTCGCTCAACACGTTTGAGAACCAAGTCACGGTTATCAAGTGCCCATTGTATTCCGGCAACAAGATCGCGGCCAATGCTCGCGAAATCGCCAAACGGTTTGTAACTTGGAAGCGGATATCCCACGACATACTTGCCCGCCCACAAGCCGGTAATGACCCGGTTTGCCGATTTTGTCAGGCGCGCCTGACTGGCATCGCTCGGCACAATAACGATATCACACAATTGCAGCTCGTCACGCATCGATTGCAGCGACCATTCAGCGCGACGTATCCGTACTCCACCGAAACTGTCAGGAAACATCTTTCTGACGGCGTCACTCGGCCAAGCGGTCACGATGGCCAGCTCCACACTGAATCTGGTTGTCAACAAGCTCAGGTTCGTCAGTGCACGAAGAAGGAGCGGAAGGTTGTTCGGATATCCGAACCAGAGCAGGCGAATCACGCCGGGTAGCGGTTTGAATACCGGCGAGATGCGTTCACCTTCCACGGCATCTACGATCATATAAACAGGGATCCCGTCCGGTACGTCGTCCGACAAAGCTTCCTTCAGCATTTCGCTTGATGCAACGATCGCGTCGGCGTGGGGCAATATAGCCTGGTAAATATGTTTCAGCCCGTCTTCGGGTGGAGCGAAGATATTGTCACAAATATCAACAATGATGCGAGCGCCAGTAACGGCGTGAATTTTTTTCATCACTGGCGAAACATCGGCGAATGCCTTGCCGAAGACGAAAACGTCGCGCTGAAAGAATTCGGGGCTGGTCATGGACGCTTTCAGGCTGTCGAGCGATATCTGGGAAATATCATGCCCTTCTCGGGCCAACTCATTACCGGGAATCATGCTGCGCAGGCGAACACACGCACGAACCGATGACTTCTGTCCATTTGTTTCTACGATTGGTGCCGGATTAATCCAGGTGATTCTCATATGCTGTACGCTGTCACCGGCTTGTTACGACGACACTAGCTTTTCCCGCAACGTTACAATCTCCGGGACGACTTGGGCGTCGTTCCCGACAATGACCCGCGCACCGATGTTAGGCGATTGATCGGCGCCACGTTTCTCAATGATGCACATCGAATTCACGAAAGTGATACTGAAAATGTCGGCGAAAAGAGAAAATTTGGGGAAGTTCGAACCTGAAAAAAACGTCGTCAATAACGACTCGGCCGCGATTTCATTCTTCCAATAGTCGTGGTTGACCATGTCACAGATTAGCTTGAAGAAATTCATGGCTGAGGAAGCGCAAACGATCCCCCCGCCGTAACGCGGCCAGTACGAGCAATGCAAATCTTCAACAATGTAAAGACCACCCGGATTGATAAATCGAAAATAATTACAGAACGCCATGATGATGTCGCGGGACATGCGATCCGTCATCAATAAAAATATCCCATGACGGCACGCGAGACAAAATGGCCTGGGAAGCCGCGTCAGAGTTGACGTCGGCAACGACGACTAAAACGCGATCATCATCGTAGACCAGGGCGGAACACTTGGGGTCGATGTCGCAGCCGATAAACGCGGCACCCTTGGCAAAATACTTCGGCCAGATTTCCAACGAACCTCCGTTCTGGACGCCCACCTCGACAAGAGTTACCGGGCGCTCGCGCCACGGAGCGAACATTCGTTCATAAACATCGAGGTAGAGACTCCATTTATCGGAAACCTTGCCTTGGTGTTCCTTGTAGAGAGCTCGAAGAGATTTCATACTATGCTTCTGGCGTATCAAAATGTATCAAAGATAATAAGTTCTTCAATTCCAGCATACGGTAATCTGTGCCAAAAGGCATTCGTACAAATACGCGCCGGCTCTGCTAATGGGTTGGCCGCACATTTATTAAGTGTCGGATGCTACGTACCTTACCTCAGGCCTTAACAATAAACGCATGACCGCAGTAAATAGTCATTTCACGAATCATTGAAGCGCGGCGGGGTAAATCCCTGTTGCCCCTGTTGGGAAACGTGATATCTGGCCACGCCACCTCGTCAACAAGCTCCTTGATAAAACCGACCATGCCGAAATTATGCATTGCGAAATCATCGTCGGTCTCATGATGGGCTGCTGACACTTGCCTGCCCTCCAGTTGTTTTATTGGTCGCTTGGACAGGAATTCTTCGCCTGAAGAGCGAACCTCGCGTGGTTCGCGAGCCATGCGGTAGGCCATACCGTCCGGCCATGAATTCCAATATCCCGTACCCCAATCTTCAATTACATAAACGCTCCCGTGTTTTAAATGTTTTCCAAACAAGTTGCGAAAAGAAGCGCGAGTTAATTTCCCGATATGCGATGCATCATCAATAACGATGTCGAATCCATCCGGCGCGCACTCACTGGCGATCTGATCCAGACATGCTTCATCATCCTGTGACCCACGATAGAAACGCACTCGCTCGGGCATTTCTGTGAATGGATTGGGTTGCAGGTCAAGGCCGACTATTAATCCTGCCGGAAAATATTCCTGCCACATTCGGAGTGATCCACCGTGATGCACACCAAGCTCCAGAAGCTTGATGGGCTTGCTTCTGAGATGGCCAAAGTGATGTTCGTAATTACCGATGTAGTCTTGAGACTCCGTCTTGTCGGTATCATAGATGCAGGCAATATCAGAAAGGGATGGTTCCATGTTACTCCGGGGTGTATTGGTGGTTCGGTTGGGAATCGTCTCCATCCCAAGTCCGGGTCAATTATTTATGTGCAGCTCAGCCGCGTAGAAGTTCAACCATTACGCCACCAGGCGGTCTGGTACTGCCTGTGCCAGCCCTGTTCAAGCTCCTCAGGCGCATAACTCCTCTTGCGCTCGGCGAGCTTGCGCTCGGCGTGGGCTTGAGTCCTCAATGGATAGTGCTTCAGCAGAAGTCTTTCCAGGGAAACTTTTCTATGAGGAAATATCGCCTGATGCCCGCCCGTTACCCAGAGATTCACGCCACGGGAATGAACTCTCCCATGTTTCGGAGTGGCAAACGAAAAATCCGCGGACTGCCGTTTCCATGCCTTAATATGCAGGTTAGTCTCGTCATGGTGCTGGGGAACGAGCATCGTGAAGAACTCTTCGGGATTCTGAGTAGAGTCCCAGCCCTCGCGTGGTGCATAGACTTCTACATCGTGATCGATCGCATTGTAGCCAAGCGCATCGATCCTGGAAATAAATTCAAATAGGCGTTCGCCAGTTTTTGTCCTGCGTATTTCGTCAACGTCATGATTGATGATCCAGTCATGTTCGCTTTGCAGGGATATTTCCTCAAGGCACTTCAATCGACTCGTGAGGCTCGAACACTCCTCACGCTCCATAGGCCAGCGCTCGGCCCTGATTTTGTCTCCAAAACCCTTTAGGATGTCGAAAGTGGAATCCGTTGACCAATTATCAAAGACAAGAATATCTATGCCCTGGGCAAGAAGATGCTTGATCGACCAAGAGATGAAATCGGATTCATTATAGGCCCAGAGGACTGCGAGAACTTTCATGGGTATCTTAACGGCCCGGAATTTTTGACAGAGTGCGGGGGTGAGGCACGTGTGGTCAAATTTACAATGTTGTAATTAAATTAAACAGGTTAATTTTCTCCAGGCTTCTCATCGACAGTTTTCTCAAGCTGCATCAAAAATCAATCGCCATATTACAACATCAATGTCGCCGTCAATCATAATAGGTCGACTACAACATGCGTGTAAAGAGACTTGGCAACATCAGGATGACATGAAGCAACCTACCGCACACACCATTTTCTCCATATTTGACGATACACCGCCTCGACGTCGCGCGCGAACCCGGCGGATTCCATGAGCGGCGCGTTCCGCATCCGTGTTCGCAGCGTCGCGCGATAATCGGCAAGACGCGTACGGTCGCCAGCAAGATTTTTCGCCAATTGCCAGTATTCGTCTGGAGAAGCGGCAATCAGTTCATCCAGATCAACGCCGTGCAATATACTGATGCCTACCCGGCCCGCGTGGCAATCGCCCGCCAGGGCAATGACGGGCACACCCATCCACAAAGCCTCGCAGGTCGTCGTCGTGCCATTATACGGGAAAGGATCGAGGCCGATGTCCACCCGGTCATAGAGGCTCAAATGCCCATGCTTACTCTCGATACGTCCAAGCATTTCAATGCGGTTCGGGTTGACGCCGCGCTTTTGAAACTCGCCTTCATAACGTTGTCGCAAGGGAGGATCGCGCAATTGTCGTGACTTCAGCAGCAAACGCGATTGGGGTACGGCCTTGAGAATTTCACTCCAGACATCCAGCACCGGTGCGCTGATCTTGGCGCTGTTATTGAAGCAGCCAAAGGTAATGTACCCCGTTGTCTGCGATGGCGATTCGGAAACCGGCGGGCTGTCCGGCAAAGGCCGGTAACACAGGAATCCACGCGGCAAGCGCAACAGGATTTCACTGTGCAGGCGATCACTGTCACCGGGAGGATCCGCCCAGGCATCGGTAATGCGATAGTCCATCGTCGTCATGCCGGTAGTGTTCGGGTAACCCAGCCATGTCACCTGCACGGGCGCCGGCTTGCGCGCAAACACCAGCAGGCGGTGCCCGGCGGTATGACCGGTGAGATCGACCAGGATGTCGATCCGATCTTCCAGAATACTATCGGCCACCTGCTGGTCACTGCGACCGGATACTGGCCGCCAGTGATCAGCGAGGTCGCGTAGTCGTTCCGTGGTGGAATCTGGCCGGCTGACATTGGAATAACAAAAAATTTCGAATTGCGCATGATCGTGCGACGCGAGAAGCGGCTCCAGAAACATGGCCACCGAGTGTGAACGAAAATCCGGTGAGACATACCCGATTCGCAGGCGTCTGGCAGCATCGCGCTGATTGTCGTATGCGTGATTCTTGAACAGAGGATCGGCATAACGTTTCGCCCAAAGACGATGCTCGGCCAGAACTGCCGTTGCATCGTGATTGGACAGATAATTCAGGGCCAACAACAGATTGGAATGCGCGGTCACGAATCCAGGCTGGCGGGAAATCGCAAGACGATGCTGGGTAACGGCCTCCTCTACCTTACCCTGCTCCTTGAGCGCGCAGCCCATATTGTCGAGCGCGGCAGCGCTACGCGGATCGATCGCCAAGGCCGCGCGACAGCTCGCTTCAGCGTCCTGATAACGATCCAATGCCATCAGAACCAAGGCAAGATTGGTTCGAACCCGAACGACCGTGGCGTTGTCATTCGGCCTGGAAAGCAGACCTTCGTATACAGCCACCGCGTCCTCGGCCCGGCCCATGTCGAGCAGGACGAGTCCCAGGTTTATGCTCGCGCCCGTCTGGCGGGGATCGATTCGCAGAACTTCACGATAACTTTGTTCGGCGTCCGCGAGTCGCCGGAGATTTTGCAAGGCAACGCCTTTGTTATAATGCGCGCCTGTATTGCCGGGATGCAAGGCGATCGCCTTGTCGCAACAGGCCACAACCTGTTCGAACCCCCCGCGTTGGGCATGAACACCGGCAAGCAACAACCAGACCTCCGCTTCCCGTGGAAACAATTCGCACAGACGCTCACTCTCGGCCTGTGCGTCGGTCAGGCGGTTCTGTTGCAACAGGAACAACACTCGCGTTCTGTCGGACACACCATTCACGCTGTATACCTTTGCGCTCTCCGCGCGAAAAAGCGTCTCGTCATGGATTTCTTACTCTGAAAAAATCAGCATCCTCTGATCTCTTGGAGAATTCCATTCCTCGAATGCCGCTGGTGACTGTATGAATTCAGTATCAAACTTCATTTTGTCTTCCACCCATTGGCATTATGCAGCAAACTTCAATCCATGTTGAGCATTGATCCAGTCCTCCGGGAACTTTAGCGGTGGGATGCAGCCAAGCAAGGGTCCGCCCAGCCAGGATCGATTCTGTCAGCCGGGCGTTGTCGACAGGACAGGCATGCGCGTGCTGCTGGATCGATCAATGCCTGAGCCGCGAGGGATCGCATGTCCCGACACGGGAGCAGTGAAAAGCGTCAGCTGCCGGTTGTGGCTTGCCCGCACCAGCGACGCCACATGGCGCGGTACGCTTCCTCGATGTTCCACGCGAAACCCGCGGCATCCATGAGTGGGGCCTCACGCATCCGCGCCCGCAGAACCGAGCGGTATGCGATGAGACGTTCACGATTACGCGCCAGATCAACCGCCACGCGCCGGTACTCCTGCGGTGAATCGGCAATCAGTTCGTCCAGACCGATACCATGCAGTAAACTCACGCCAACCCGACCGGCGTGACGGTCACCGGCCAGGGCAATGACGGGCACGCCCATCCACAACGCCTCGCACGTAGTGGTGGTACCGTTGTAAGGGAAGGTATCAAGGGCAATGTCCACGCCTCCATAAAGTGCGAGATGATCGACCGTGCTATTGATGCGGCCCAGCATGTCAATGCGGTTCGGGTCGATGCCACGATTGGTAAATTCATGGAGGTAGCGTTCCCGCAAAGCCGGACCGTTCAGTTGCCTTGATTTCAGAAGCAGGCGCGCGTTCGGCATGTCCCGCAATATCCAGCCCCAGATATCGAGTACCGCTGTATTGATCTTGGCGCTATTGTTAAAGCAGCCAAACGTGATATGTCCGCTTCCAGCCGCAGGCGGCAAGCTGACTTCAGGGGAGTCGTCGAGCGGCCGGTAGCAGAGGAAGCCCCGCGGCATACGCACCAGTGTCTCGGTATACAAATCATCACTTGCGCCTGGCGGGTCCGCCCATTCATCCGTCAATCGATAATCCATTTCCCGGAGACCTGTCGTATTCGGGTAGCCGAGCCAAGTAACCTGTATCGGCGCCGGTTTCCTTCCAAATACACCGAGCCGATTACCGCTCGTATGTCCAGCAAGATCGACGAGAATATCTATGCCATCGTCACGAATAAGTGCTGACAGCCGGTCGTCCTTCATGCCCCAAACGTTGCGCCACTGGTCGGCGAGTTTATGCAATCGGTTGGTCATCGGATCAGGTTTCAGGAGATTGGCGTAGCAAAAAATTTCAACGCGGTCCCTGGCGTGCGCGCTGAGCAATGGCTCGATAAAAAACGCGACGGAATGCCCCCTGAAATCAGGCGAGACATAACCAACGCGCAACCGCTTGTCAGGATCACGCTTGTTGCGATAGTCCGTTGCCTGATCCTCCGGTTTCGCGTGTCTTTCACCCCATAGGCGATGCTCACGGGCGCACTCGACGGCGTCGAGATCCATCAGATAGTTCATGTCCAGCAAAAGATTGGAATGCAAGACGGTATTGCCAGGATCAAGGGTTACCGCCACGCGTTGCTGCGCGACCGATTCCTGCATAAGGCCCCGTCCTTTGAGCGCCTGACTCAAGTTGTTGCAAGCTGACATGCACGCGGGATCGAGCTGCAATGCTATCCGGCAATTCCGCTCGGCCGCCTCGAACAGATCCGAATGCAACTGTATGTATGCGAGGTTTCCATACAAGGATGCGCGCTGCACAGCCGTTGCCGAGGCGTTCTCGGCGATCAGTTTTTCAAACACCTGTATTGCTTCCGCGTTGCGCCCGAGATCCTTCAGAATCATGCCCAGATTGTTGCCTGCGGAAACAAGGGACGGCGCGTATGAAAGTGCGGTTCGAAAGGCCTGTTCGGCTTCATCCAATCGACGCAGCGAATAAAGCGCCACGCCACGATTGCTGTGGGCCGAGGCATCTCCCGGCTGCAGTGCAATGACCCGGTCACAGCTTTGGACAACATCGTTGAGTGCGCCACTTGCCGCTTGCGCGCTGGCCAACATCATCCACAACGATGCGTCATCTGGAGTCTGTGCACACAAATGTTTTGCCAACGTCATCGCTTCTTTTAATCGACCGCTTTGAATGAGCGCGGACAACGTTTGCTTATCCATCCAGCTTTTCTCTCCCATCTCCGCCAAGATCATGCTTTCGCGCGGCACTCCACGTCATGCCACTGACACAGAGCCTGACGCCAGGCTTGTTGATTCAATTCGAAAGTTCGCGCGGGTCTATACCGCGAATGCACCGTCGGCATGCACGGCAGAAAACCTCAAGCTTCTGGCGGAGTTCGAACAGCCCATGAAAAGAGCGGTCTCAGTTCTTCCGGCATCTTCATGTACTCCGAGTAAGCTAGCCGAATCGGCTCGTGAGAAGTGTAGTTCATCGAATCCCGGAACCATGCGCGGGAATAACTAAAATACATTATTGGACGTGCAGCTTGCGAACGGTTGGGCATACCACCATGGTAAATAAGATAGTCCCAGATCACGCACGAACCGACTGGTACGTTAGGCTCAACGTATGCCATTTGGAGAGCCTTCTCTCTGGAGACCCGATGTGTGTCGGGGTAGAAACGCGTGCTCCCGGTTTCTTCGTTCATATCAACAAGTGGAATCACGGCAGTCAGAGCAAAGGAAGGAATGTTATGTTCAACGTCGAAATCGCCAAATAGCAATTCGTGATCCCTGTGAGTGTGCTGCTTTTCCGATCCCGGGATAGACGTAACCGACCCAAATCCGGCCATTATAAAGCGTTGCCCCAAAAGACCTTGAAGCGTATTGAAAACCAGCGAGTGCGCGTAAAGATAGGGCTGGTTATAAATCCCGGAAATCTCAACGGGAATCATCCATCTCCGATCACCAACGCAATGCTCATCTCCCGGAGCATCGGGGCTAAAATATTTGCCGTAGCGGCTTAAGAAATCCTGGCGCACATTCTGAATAAAGGTCGGTTCGTATACCCCTTCAAGAATGACTACGCCATGGTGACGAACGGCTTCTATCGCGGCACTCGTTTTTGCCGCATCGGGCACACCCGAGGCACGTTCAGTGGCATTGAAACAAATGCGGGGTACTTCGGGTGGCGTCATGGCTATCTCCTGCATAGAAAATACCGTAATCGGATCGATAATGCCATCAATCGTAATGCAAGTGCGTCAGAATACAGTCATCGGGAAATACCACCGGTGTGTCCAAACCTCACGAAACACCGGTACACTGATGAGAGCCGGAGACCCGTTCAATCTCCCATGACCGATAATAGAGCCGATGCGTCATTGAACATTCCGTCATGGATCAACCGGAGTTACCGGCAAACACCATCGCTTTTGCCGTGACGATTCTCGCGGGTTATCCTGCCAAATCGGATCGATTAGACAACCGGTCTGCGTGCAATCATTGACGACAACCGTCCTGATTACCGTGTGACTTCTATTCCACGATACAGTCTCAAAACAGGCCTTATGAGCGAAACACTGATAGCGGCGACGAAATATCATCAGGAAAGGAGGTTTGCCGATGCCGAGAAACTTTATCGCGAGTATCTCGGAAAATATCCTGCCAACGGAAAAGTATGGATGGCACTGGCGCATGCCTGCTACCTGCAAGGACGAGTGGCCGAGTCAATCGAATGCCTTGAAAAGGCGCGCCAGATTGAACCATCCGATCCGGAAATTCACTATACACTTGGAAATCTATACGCAGAAACACATCAAAATACGCAAGCGGTTATCTGCTATCGAAACGCGATCGATCTTAAGTCAGACCATGGCGGCGCCTGGTTGAATCTTGGCTACATCCATTATCACTCTCAGAATTTCGCCGCCGCCATCGAATCGTTTTCCGAAGCGGCGAAACTGAACACCCAGGACGCCAAGGCATTCCATAACCTTGGACTCGCGTTAATGCGCGCCGGCAGAGCCGCCGAGGCCGACCCAATGTTGCGACGAGCCGCCAAGCTTGCTCCCGATAACGCCGCCATTCATACCTGCGTCATGTTTAACATGCACAACATCGTTGGTCTGACGAACCAGGAAATTTACGATGAACATCTACAATGGACCAGACGCTTTGCCACTGAGCCATCTATTCATGACGACAAAACCTCCGTCTCTCGGCAGGCGACGGAAAATATAATTCGTGTCGGGTATCTTTCGCCTGATTTCCGGAAACATTCGGTTTTTTATTTTATTCATCCAATTCTCAAGGCACACAACCGCGCTGTTGTTGCATGTTATGGGTATTCTGACGTTGAACGTCCAGACGAGGCCACAGGACGGCTGATGGAAGCGGCCGACCATTGGCGCGATATCTCACGATTGGATGATCAACAGGTGTTTCAATTGATTCAGCAGGATGAGATTGATATTCTGGTTGATCTCGCGGGACACACCTATCGTAACCGCCTGCGCATGCTGTCACGCAAACCGGCACCGGTACAGGTTTCCTGGCTCGGTTATCCGGACACGACCGGTCTGCGGACGATGGATTACCGGCTCACCGATGCCCAGGCAGATCCCGAGGGATCGTCTGACACCTTCTACACGGAAAAGCTCGTGCGACTGGAACGCGGTTTCCTCTGTTACGAACCCCCTGCCGATGCGCCGGACCCCGTGGAGACACCGGCGATAAAAAACGGTTTCGTCACTTTTGGGTCATTCAATAATCTTGCAAAGGTCAATGAACAGATCATTCATGCATGGTCCGAAATCCTGCAGCGCACGCCCGGTTCTGTACTGGTATTAAAAGCGCCCGGACTGGGTGACGAATCAGGGCGAACCACTGTTCTGTCTGGATTTCAGCGTCATGGGATTCAAACGGGTCGTATCGAATGCCTGGGACACATGGTCGGCATGAACCAGCATCTCGCCGCTTATCACCGCGTTGATATTGCATTGGATACATTTCCATATAATGGCACAACCACCACATGCGAAGCGTTATGGATGGGCATACCAGTCATCACATTTACGGGTGATCGACATGCATCACGGATGGGAACAAGCATCCTCACATCTGTTGGCCTGGCCGACTGCATAGCGCACGGGTACGATGCATACATTGATATAGCGGTCCGGTTCGGTCATGATTTGGAGAGACTTGCGGGCATCCGCGAAGGACTGCGCGAACGGATACGAACGTCACCGTTGATGGACACTAAAAATTTCTGCCGTATACTGGAAAGCGAGTATCGGAAAATGCTGGTTTAAGCTGTGGCGATTGCAGGAATCGTGCGTCTTTTATTTTTCCGAGATGCACTGAACTTGAGGGCCCCAAATTACAGGAAGTTGGTGGTGTTGCATTGAGCGGCAACCAGCGCCTCGTCATGGGTTGATCCCGTCGTGTGTTTGCGCTTAACCGAGCGATTCAGTGTTCATGGCGTCACGGCTGAGCGACTGGACTTCACGGCCTGGACGAACAGTATCCCCAGCCACGTGAGCACCTACAGTTAAGCGGATATCATGCTTGACGGTGTTCCCTATAATGGCGCCATGACCACCCGCGAATCGCTTTGGATGGGCAATCCCGGTTGTGACGTTGCGTGCGGTATAAAGCATGCCCCTCAAGCGCGCTTGCTGGCACTGAATTTGTGACCGATCGTCAGACGATGCATATAGCAAGCGCGACTTGGGGCGCCGGCGCGATGAAGAATACCGCCCGGAAACAATACAAGCCGGCCGGGTTTCGGCTCTACCGCATAGAGCGACTCCCCCCTGCTGTCACATATTATGAACTCGCCGCCCCACTGCTGCAGCCACTGCGCATTTCCGTAATACAGACCCGTCAACGATAACCCCGGTTCGCCATCTTTGTGGTTACTCAGGTAATCGCCATAGGGTATGCAATTTACATGGATGCGATGAATGGAAATGTCTCGATAATCGATATACATACGCTTGATAATCTCCAATATGACGCCGGCCACCGCGGACAGATAATGCGCCCCGGAGAACTTTAGCGCGGGATTATCCGCAGCGGCCGATAACAACGGTTGTGCCGGAAGTTCGCACTTCATATGAAGCACCTGTTTGGTATCTTCCGTATCGTAGTCATCGGCAACGTAAGGCAATGACCTAAGCAACTGCCAAAGATTTACGACAAAATCTTGAGTAAACAAATCGTCGACAATGTGTATCGCGCCCATTGTGTGTTCGAGTGAGCGTAAAGTCCCGCGTTGTGATTTGAAAACCCCGTGCGGTGTATGTGCCTCGATCTGCATGGTTTAAAATCCTTGTATTTTAAGGATACAGTCAACATTACTATGGTGTATGGGGTGCAGTACGTTAACCTCAACTCACTCTACACCATTCTTGCCACATCTTTCGATAAGCATCTTCCACCGCCCGCGCGAACGCCTTGGCATCGCAAAGCGGTGAAGCCGCCATATTGAGACGCAAGGCGTGACGCAATGCAGATAAACGATTGGTGTTGTTGGCGAGCTCCATCGAAATTCGGACGTAATCTTCAGGGCTATTTGCAATCAAATCAGTCAATTCAGCCTGAGTGAGAATGCTCATGCCGACACGACCGGCGTGCATTTTTCCAGCCAAGGTGATGACCGGCACGCCCATCCACAGCGCCTCGCAGGTCGTGGTGGCGCCGTTGTAGGGGAAAGGGTCGAGCGCGATGTCGATCTCGTTATACGCGGACTGGTGATCGGTCAGTTCCCGATGCATGCCGCGAAATTCAAGTCTGTCGCGCCCGATACTGTGCTTGGCGAACTCCTCATAATAAGGTTGCCGCGTGGGAACATCCGTAAGCGACGCGTTTTTCAGTATCAGGCACGACCCGGGCACGGCACGAAGAATGGAACTCCATAACGCGATTGTTTCCGACGTAATTTTGGATAAATTATTGAATGAGCCAAAAGTGACGATGCCTTTCGTGATGGAAGGCAACGGACCTACCGCCGGCGCCGAGTCCGGCGGTTGGTAACAGAGGAAACCTCGTGACAATCTAAACAGGCGCTCGGTGTAGAAGCGGTCGCTTGTTCCCGGAGGATCCGCCAAGGTGTCGGTCAAGCGATAATCGATCGTTGCCAACCCCGTCGTGTTGGGATATCCAAGCCAGGTAACCTGAATGGGGGCCGCTTTTCTGGAAAAAACGCTAAGCCGGTTTTCACCCATGTGGCCGGCAAGATCGACCAGGATGTCGATGCCATCCGTGTGTATCTGGTTGGCTATCTGTTCATCGTTCATGTCCGACACATTACGCCACTGAGCTGACAGCTTTTGCAGACGTGCCGTCACTTCGTCGGAAGCCCGCGCCAAGGAATAACAGATGGGAAAAATTTTTGAGCGATCGTGTTGAGCCAGCAGCGGCTCGAAAAAAAACGTCACTGCATGTCTGTAAAAATCGGGCGACACATATCCGATCCGTAACGGCTGATCGGGTGCCCGGGAACAACGATGCTGATAAATGCTCGGGCCTTTGTATCCGTGGCGTCGGCCCCATTCCACGTGTGCGTCATAAACAGACTTGGCATCCGGTGGTTCATAATTCATGGCCACCAACATGTCACTGTGTGCGCCAACCATGCCGGGATTCAGCTCGAGAGCCTCCCGGTAATGGACAATCGCGTCCTGCATCCTTCCCTGGGCCTTGAGAACGTTCGCCATGTAGTGATACACCGTGGCATTGAAATTGGGCGGCACCGGGTCGGCGGGTGTTGGCTGTAAACTCAACACTTGCTTGTAACGGGACAGGGCTTCGTCGAGCAGGAACACACGCTGAAGTGAGTGCGCCAAATTAAAAAGCGCCACGATATGATCCGGCCTGAGAGCAATCGCCTGCCGATAGCTCTGAATGGCGTCATAAATCTTGTTCTGCGCGCCCAAGGCAACCCCCAGGTTGAAATGGGCGTTAGGCAGTCCGGGATTCGCGGCAACAGCCTGCCGGCAACAGCGCTCGAACTCGCCGACGGGTCCGGTCTGGGCATAAATCATAGAGAGATAGGTCCACGCGTCGGCATCCATCCGATCGCTTTCTATAATCTCCTCCAGAAGCCGCTTCGCCTCCGGAATGTTTTTCTCCTTGAGTAGTGATATGGCGCGTTGTTTTTTTTCAGGCAAAGGCATCTCTATCTCAATCAAATGAAACCGCTCATGTCAAGGGATAATCCTGGCATCAATTTCGGCTGTCACTGGCGTTTGGCTAAGGGAGGGATAGGTTGCCCGGGATTTTGAAACGAGTATTAAAACACCCGAATAACAATGAAGGCTGGAACATGTAGGCATAAACCGGCCAGAAAGCCCAGAAACAAGCCATTAGCAGCTAAGCATTATATATTACAGTGGCTTGACAATTATTATTTGAGAGGTGCACCATACCATTAAAGCAGCATATTAAGGTTGGGTGGAGTGGAATTGCGCCGGCTATACCGCCTGAGCGGCTATAACAAGAGTTGCAGTTAATGCCGTCTCTTTAGCAATTATCCTCGGATAACTTTCCCCATCGTGCGAAATGTGCATGTATATATCGCGTTTGATGCAAGTACCATTCATTGGACGAATCAACGTGGCAGGCCTTCAACGTAAATAAAAGATGAAGGTCGGTACTTAAAGTAATCAATTATAAAAGATGTTTGATACACGCATTCAGGAGGAGCAACAATGAAGTTACCCACCAAGCATACGCTTGTACTGGCGTTTGCACTCGCATTGGCATCTCCCGCCGCCGTTTTCGCCACCAACGGTATGTGGATGATCGGTTATGGCGCCAAGGCGACCCAGATGGGCGGCGCGGGCGTGGCCTATCCGCAGGACGCCATGGCAGCAGCTTACAATCCCGCCAGCATGACCGAGCTCAGCACCCGCCTCGATGCCACGATCGAGTTGTTCTATCCGCCACGCGCGGTACTGCATGAATCCAGCACGCTCGGCTCGACCGACACAGCCAGCCGTGACAACCTGTACCCGATTCCGGCTATCGGGGCCGTCATGGGCGATCCATCCATTCCCTTGGCGATGGGCATGGGCATCATCGGCGCGGGTCTGGGCACGAACTACAGACAAGACGTGACGCCGGCGCCGAATTGCGTTCCGAATTTTTACAATCCCTGCATCACTAACCAGCCGTACAAAAACGTGGGCGTGTTCCTGATGCAAATGCAGATGCTCCCGAGCTTTGCCTATCGCCTCGATGAACACAACAGCGTCGGTGCCAGCCTGGTTATCGCCATGCAGACGTTCCGCGCCTTCGGTCTGGAAGCATTCACCGATCTCGGATTCACCAATGATACTTCGAAGCTCACCAACCAGGGTTACAACTGGAGTTTCGGCTGGGGTTACAAGCTTGGCTGGTTTGGAAAATTCCTTGATCAGCATCTCAACCTGGGCCTGACCTACGCCCCGCGCGTGGAGATGACCAAGTTCAACCGCTACTCGGGATTGTTCGCCAATCATGGCGAATTTGATATTCCCCCGAGCTATGCTGCGGGGCTTGCTTTCAAGTTTACACCAAAGCTTGATGTGGCCTTCGACGTGGTGCGTATTCAGTGGTCAAAAGTGAAATCAATCGGCAATCTCGGCCCGAATGCCGCTAATGCCTCCGATTTCAACCCGAACGGTATATGCGGGATTTCTCCCAGCAACCCGACGGGCAACGATGGCATCAGCCCGGAATGCAGCCTGGGAGGCGATTATGGCATGGGGTTCGGCTGGACCGACCAGACGGTGTACAAGCTTGGCTTTGCACATAAATACAGCAAGGACCTGACCCTGCGCGCCGGCTACAACTACGGCAAGTCGCCGATCCCGAAGGATCAGGTGCTGTTCAACATGCTGGCTCCGGCGACCGTGGAAAAGCATGTCACCTTTGGCTTCACCCATGATCTGAGCAAGGACAGTGACTTCTCGTTTACCTTCATGCATGCGTTCAAGCACACCATCACGGGGCCCACGGCATTCCCGGTCGGCGGCACGTCAGGTGACAATGCGGCCATCACGATGTCGCAAACATCGCTCAGCTTCGCATACGGCCTCAAGTTCTGATTACGTTAGCGTATTAATATTAATAGGAAAGAATTAAGGCAGGACAGACATACAAATAGTAGATGCAGATAGATTGAGAGGAACACCGTCATGAAAACAGCTTGTTCATTCCGCAAAAAATTGCTGAGTGCTTCCGTGGCCTCGGTGCTGGGACTGTCCGCCAGCATCCCGCTCCACGCCGATACCTACACATTAGACTTTACCGGCGCCTTTACGATGCTAAACAGCACAGGCGGGCCCGTTCCGAATAATGGTTCACCGTACACTTACTCCGGTACTTACAAAGGCTGGTTCGGAAACCGTACGCCCATCTCGGGTTCGATCGACTATGACACCGTGGCGGGCACGGGCACGCTTACGATCAATGGGTTTTACTTTTTCGGCTCTTCCCCCACCACGTCGAAAATCGCGCTGGCTCACGGCGCAGCTGGTGCCACGGACCCCGTTAGCTTTCACTCTATTGGCGACGGTTTTGGCGGAAGCGGAAACCTGCTCCTTGCCAACGCGCTGTTCCGCTGGAACACACTTAATGATGCTGATACTGAAAAACAATACCCGGTTCCCATTGTCTTGGACGCCACGGGCTTGCTGGCGGCGCTGACTACCGCAAACACTGGGACTGTTATCGTCAATACCGGAGTATTACCCGCCAGTGACGGCACCAATTTTGGGAATGTGAAAAAACCTGCGTTACTCCCTTTGGGCCCAACACCGATCGCCACCACCAGCTGGAACACCACGGTTAATGGAAATTCATCTCTAACGCTAACTAGCACTAACTGTGGATTGGACAGTAATGATCTGGACATTAACGGTAATCCCAAGTTTTCCTGTGCCGGCGTGATCCCGAGCGGAATACTGCCGCTGATCTCTGATACCATCGGCAGCTCGCCCATCGTTGGTACTTCGTTCGACGGTTTCAATCCCAACTTTGATTTTATGAAGTTGACGGTGAGGTGTAAGAATGGTATTTGCGCCAACGTAGCACCCACGATCGTGGCCAAGGCGCCCTCGGCGGGTGCCCCGAATGTCGACGTCGGGACCACCGTCACCATCAGCTTTTCAGAACCGATGCAGGCCGCGACCGTCGCGACCGCTATCAGCCTGGACAGGGCGGGGACACCCATACCCGGCACGACCTCGCCCAGCACCGGCAACGCCACCATTTTCACTTTTACCCCAACCAGTGCTTTGGACTATTCGACGACTTACACGGTAACGGTCAGCAGCGCGGCGACAGACGTAAACGATAATCTGGGGCTCAGCGGCGCCCCAGTGACTTGGAACTTCACTACCGGTGTGCCGGTGGTTGGCCCAAGTTGCGCCAACATTAGCTCCCAAGTGCCAGTGGGTAGCAATTTCACCATGTTGACTGGTCAGGGTAAGCTGGACAATGGTACTAACGATGTGACCTATTCATTTGATCTGGTGAACCTCAACACGGCGGTATCCGGTGCAAACAGCATGAATTTTAACAATACCCTGTCCTCCCCGACTCCGTACTATGGCCATCTCTGGACCGCGCATCATATTCGGCTCTTCGCCCCGGGCGGTCCCTACGTCATCAATACCGAGTGCACGACAGCCCAGCTCGATAACGGCACCTGCACGCCCAACCCCGTTAGCAGCAAAAACATCACGTTCAGCGTCGGCGCCAACCAGATCGGCGGGCACATGTTGTTCGACTGGAACAAGGCGAGCAATATCGACGTTGTGAACGTCTGGGATAAAAACGCGGCCTGGAACATTAACCCGACTAACAAGGTCCCGCCGCCCCCCGCTAGTACAAACCTGCTGAATACCGACAAAGGAACCTGGGGTGGCCCGAGCGGAGTGAGCGTCAATCCGCGCACGATATGGCAATTGGTGTCGACCGATCCGGACAGTGACGGTATTAACGGCGTGGCGATGATTGATGGGGCATTTGTCGGTTTCAATGCCAACTTCAACCTCGGCGCATCTGATAGCTGTCTGGCCGCGCCACCGACACCCATCTCGGTGGGGACACCTAGTTCCTCCCACGGATGCTCGATCAGCAAGAATCCGTCGACCATTCTTGAGCGGTCGGACTGGCTGCTCGTCAGTGGCTTCCTCGCGTGGCTGGGCGCGCTGCGCAAGCGCTTCAAGCGTCAAACACAATCCTGATCCGTAATTATCTCTCCACGATCAACGGCGCTGTCCTTGCGGGCAGCGCCGTTTTTTCTTTCCCGGGCCGGGATTACGTCCTTATCGGCCTGATGCTGTTTCTCCCTCTGTTTGACCGCGGCTGGCGGCTCCCGAATCTTCCCCGTGCTCGATCACATTATCTGACATGGGCCGGATTACTGATCGCCGGTGCCATCCTGCTGGTCTGGAAACCTTCGCAAGCGCCGTTCGCGCTGTCCACGCTTCTGACGGCGGCGTTGCCCGAAGAATGGTTTTTCCGCGCCTATTTCATGACCCGCCAGGGGAAAGGGATTCAGGCCAATGTCATCGCTTCTCTGTTATTCTCCCTGCTGCACGGGTTGACGCACGGCTGGATCGTCGCCGTCCAGGTATTCGCGCCCTCCCTCTTTTACGGCTGGTTGTATCAGCGAACCCGGGATTTGCCGTTGCTGATACTGGTCCATGTCTTGTCGAATTTATTTTTTGCAATTTTTCTTTCCGGATATCTTTAGCATGACACAATATCGATTGACTCGGTTTTTCTTCCCTCGCTGTTGTTAAGATACCAGTCTCAGAAATCTCCAGCGTCATCCCTTGAACATCACTGAACTCAAACAACGTGCCCTGAACGACGTCCACCGCGGCCACTTGCGGTCCGCTTTATTCCCGTCGAGCTTCTTGCCGTGCATTATCGTTACGATCAGGCGACTAAATCCTTCGATGATGGCCTGACAAAACAGCTCGAATACGCACTTCCCGCGCGCGTGCAGGAACGCGTGTCCCGCGTGCTCGGCGATCCTGGCCCAGCCTCGATGTACAGGACGTCGGCTGCGGCACCGGTCTCCACGGAGCGATTATCAAACCCTGGGCCAAGCGGCTTGTGGGCGTTGACCTCTCGGCGTCGATGCTTGATCAGGCCAAAAGCAAGGGCGTGTATGACGAACTGATACGCGGCGACCTGATCGATGCCCTGGAGCATATCAGTGGACAATACGATCTGATACTGGCGATGGATGTATTGGTCTTCTTCGGCGACCTCGAGGCGATTTTCATGAACGTCGGGAGAATACTCCGGCCTCAGGGCGTGTTTGCTTTTGATCTCGAAAAGGGCTTCGGGACGGCACTCTGGCAGCTTCACATTTACGGTAACTATGTGCACACACGCCGTTATATTTCCGAGCTGGCGCAACGCTGCGGTTACACGGAAGTGCTTTGCGACGAAATGGAGATACGCAAGGAAGTCAATACACCCGTCGTGGGCTATCTGGTGTTCCTGCGCGCCAACCCATAATCATCCTCTTGCAAGGCGGCAACAGCCCGGAAAATCAGAACGCATCTTTCCCCTGTTCCGGTAATGCCAGCGAACAGGGGATCTGCCGTTGCCCGCCCCTGGCACATGTCCTGTCCAGTCCGGGCTACATTTTGTTCCTCATCGGTTATGTAGCGACTTGGGTGCCGGATTTGCGTTAAAATACGCTGGTTTCCAATCGTATACCTAAAGAAAGCGAGCCGAACCATGCTGAGATTCAGAAAAATGTTTCAACCCGTATTGATGGCTTTCATGATGTACGCCCTGGCTTCCTGCGGAACTGCACCGACTTCCGCTCCCACACCAGAGGCGGCTGCGATGGATAATGGGACAGCATCCTCAAAAGATACACCGGAAGCAGTCTCACGTGACGCCTACATCATACAGCCGGGTGACGTTCTTACCGTTTCAGTATGGCGAGAAAAGGATCTCCAGAACGAGGTTACGGTTCGTCCCGATGGTGGAATCAATCTCCCTCTCGCCGGCGATATCGTTGTTGCCGGTAAAACCATCGAGCAAATACAAAAGGATATCGCCGCCAATTTAATCAAGTATGTCCCTAATCCAGTCGTCACAGCCACCGTCAAGCAAAGCCAGGGCAACAAGATCTATGTTGTCGGAAAAGTGAATAAACCTGGCGAATTTGCCTCCAACCGGATCATAGACGTCATGCAGGCACTCAGCATGGCAGGTGGGCTTACTCCGTACGCCTCCGAGAACAACATCAAGATACTGCGGCGGGTCAATGGCGAGCAGAAAACATTTCGTTTCAAGTATTCGCGGGTGGAGAAAGGCGAAGACCTGGAACAGAACATCATTCTGCAAGGCGGGGATATCGTCGTCGTGCCGTAAGCTGGCGTTGCGCAGAAGCTGGGCTTATACCTTGAGGTTCAGTTTACGGATCATGTCGTACATGGTGGGTCGGCTGATGCCAAGCATATCGGCCGCGGCGCTGACTTTTCCAGCGGAGTGGCTCAACGCCCGCAAAATCGCCTGGCGCTCCGCCTGTTCGCGAACATGACGCAAGCTCAGGCTTGATTCCTCCATGGCTACCTCGTCGAGCTCAAGATCCTTGGCCGCCACCTGTTTACCTTCCGCCATGATCACCGCACGTTTGACGCGATTTTTTAGTTCGCGGACATTGCCGGGCCAGGAATAAGCCTCCATGGCGGTCAATGCCTCTTTGCTGAAGCCGCGCAAATTTCTTCCCTGCTCCCGGTTGGAGTGTTCAAGAAACATCCGTGCCAGCAGCAGAATATCGCCACCCCTTTCCCGCAACGGTGGGATCTGGACAGAGATTTCACTGATACGGTAGTAGAGATCCTCGCGGAAAGTCCCCGAGGTGATTTTTTCCGGGAGATTCTGATGGGTGGCGCAGACAACGCGCACATCGACTGAAATCTCTTCGCGCCCTCCGACGCGCTCCACCACGCGCTCCTGCAGGAACCGCAAGAGCTTGGCCTGCAGTGACATGGGCAAATCACCCACCTCGTCCAGAAACAGCGTTCCACCGCTGGCGTATTCGATCTTGCCGGGTGTTTGCTTGGCAGCGCCGGTGAACGCGCCTCTTTCATAGCCAAAGAGTTCGCTTTCCAAAAGATTTTCGGGGATCGCCGCGCAATTAATGGCAATGAAACGACCGTTGGCCCTCGGACTCAGGTCGTGCAGGGAACGCGCGCAAAGTTCTTTACCGGTACCGCTATCACCCAAAAGAAGTATCGAGGCGTCCGAAGGAGCGACTTTTTCTACCGTGCGGCACACCCTGACCATTTCCTCGCTACAGGCAACCACACCTTCCACGGAATGATCGCTTTTCTGTTGCACGAGCGCATGATTCTCCAGCTCCAGCTCGCGCAGCCGGTAGGCGCGGTTGACGATCATGCCAAGAATTTCAGCGTCGATAGGCTTGTGATAAAAATCGTAGGCTCCTGAACCGACGGCGCGCACGGCATTTTCGCGATCATTCTGTCCGGTGACCACAATTACCTTGGTGTCAGGACGATGCGAGATGATTTCCTCGAGAGTCGCCAATCCTTCGCTGATACCGTCGGCATCGGGAGGCAGGCCCAGATCGAGGGTCACCACCGGAGGTTGATGCTTGCGCAACTGCGTCATGGCCACGGCACGATCGCCGGCCACGATTACCTCGTAGCGGTCAAAGCACCAGCGCAACTGGTCCTGAAGGCCGGGGTCATCTTCCACCACCAGCAGCTTGTTATTCATCGGCATGGTGAATTAATGCTGATTCTGCTGATATCGCACCGGTTCCAGGGCGGGTTGATGCGGTATCTGGATGCGGAAAGTCGTGCCTTTGCCCGGCTTGCTTTCGACTTGGATGTCCCCACCCAGAGAACGCACGAACTCACGCGCCTCATACACGCCTATGCCCATGCCAGAATCCCCTTTGGTCGTTTGGAATGGCCGGAACAAGCGAGCACTGATGAATGCCTCGTCCATGCCGCAGCCATTATCCTCTACCTCCACCACCGCGTGACCATTGACCTTCTGCAATCTGACTGTCACTCGACCATTCTCCGGGGTCGCATCCTGGGCATTACGGACAACATGTCCCATCACCGACATCAGTCTGTCGCGGTCTGCCGTGACGCCCAAGTCTTGAGTACTGCATTCCAGCACAGGAGCCGGCTTTGACGCCTGCGCATCTTGTACGACTTCCTCCAACAACTTGGCCAGATTAACCATCCGCTTGGAATCGGCCTGCACACCTTCGCGCATACGCGCCAAAAGGCGATTCATTTTTGAAACCGAATTTCCCACCGTGCTGATAACATTCTCCATAAATAGTGGGTTGTTCCGGTGCCGGGCGGCGTTGGACACAACCAGCGACAACTGTGAAATCAGATTCTTGAGATCGTGCACAACATAAGTGGAAAGACGGTTAAACGCCTCGAACTGTCGGGCTTCGGCCAAGGCTTGAGAAGCGGCGTGCTGCGCCAGGTGGCTGGCCGCCTGGGTTCCGGTGGTTTTGAGAAGATCACAGTCCTCCCAGTTGAAGTGACGGCGCACGGCGGGAGATCGCGCCAACACCACGAAACCATGCAATTTCTCCTGCAATATAAGCGGTGCTATCAACCAAGCATCGGGTAGAGTCCGCAGCCAGCTTGGCATCGTCAGATCGCCGAGGCTCTGATACAACCCCGGGTCGCGTCGGTATTCATCCAGATTAATAACCCATTTCTGTATTTCCAGGAACCGGATAAGCGAACTGCCCGCTGGCTCGTTAGCGGAGAGTGGAGGTTCCATGTTCCACTTGGCCGCGGTCTCGTAGTGACCATCCTCCTGACGCATCCATAATACTCCGCCGGGGCTGTCGATCATCTGCGCAATCGCCCGGATGGCCCTTTCCGGCAGCGAAATGTCCATTTCATTCGACGACAAGGTGCGAATGAATCTCAGCCATTCCTCACGGTAGTCGTATTTATAATGGAAAAAATGCTTGTTGATAAAAACCCGCAAACGCGCACGCAACGGCCCTGAAAACAGCAGGATCAAAAGCAACAGGCCGGCACCGAACAAGAAGATGGTCTGCGCGACGATGCCCCAAGTACCGCCGTAGTCACGGACGTAATAACCGCCCACACCCATCGCCAGCAGGTAAATACCGCTGCCTAGCAACGCGGAGGTATGAAAAACGATTCTTCGCGATACCAGAACGCCCAGGGACCACTGCGGGTTCCTTGCCAGAGCGATGCCTACTACCGGCACAACCGTGGCATTGATGAACCCCCTCGCTTCCCGAAGCGCGGGGTCAACACGCTGAAAAAGCAGGGCATCGGAATACATGTAGAAATCGTATGCAAACATTCCGCCAATACCAAAACACAGGTACTTGATGGCGCGCAACAGATCCGTTGGTGTATTGCGCAGGATATGTTCCAACAGCACCAAACCCATGATGGCAAGCGTCAAGTGACCGGCAAATTGAAAATCAATACCCGACGGGAATGACGGTTCGGAAACACTGAATTGGTGATAAAGCGCCAACAGCATCGTGACCGCTGTCACGACATAAACTGCGTGACGCGCGAGGGGGAGCCAAGTGGAAATCGAACGATGTTGTCCATTCTTGGTGTGCAACATGTGGAACAGCAACGTTAGCCACGCAATATCACGTAATAATTCCAGGAGCTGAGAGACAAGCGCGGGTGTTCCGTATGCAGCTTGGTAAGCTGAGCTCGCCGCCCAGAATACGCTTGCGGCGCTGGCCAAGGCCAGTAGACGTCTGAATGTACCGTCCTTGCGTCCGATCAACAATACCGCCATGAGCACGAGGAAAATGCCCGCCGCCGATATGTAACTAACCACGCCGACATTCATGTTTGATTAGCGCCAGCACCTGCATGAAAACCGGAAGCAATTCTTTAGCACAAGCTCTTTAAAATATCTCTCTGACTTCTGTTAGGTCTCAATCCCGGGTCGAAATCAAAAGTCCATCACTCGCATTTGAACGAAATTCACCCACCAGAGCCAACGCTGGCTGACGATCCATGCGGAACAATGCTGTGATTGTTTTGTTCCAGGAGTCGTTGTAAAACTTTGCGCTCGGAGGGGCTATCCTGCCATCTTTCCTCGACTGATCGGATCCGAGCAAGTCCGCTGCCACAAAATCACCCTACCGTCTTAATAAACACTATACCTGAAATCGATACTGAATGTCTGAAATCGATACTGAATAAGGCGCGTTACCCGACAGGACTTTCTCAAAATATTCATGCTGTTATACGAAAATCCTTAGAAATGGGGTAAATATTCGTCAAGCTTCTTTAATTCCCGCCGCCAGGTGGCAAAACCTCGACACATGGATTCTATGGAATCTTCTGAAGCGCCGCGCGCGCCTCCTCCTTGCCAGGGTAATCATTCTTGTCCTCGACTGCCTTAGCAAGCTCGGTCTTGGCGGCGGGCAAATTACCCTGTGTGTAATAAGCCATGCCTAGATGATGATGGAAAATAGTTATATTGGGCGCCTGTTGCACCACATCCTTCAAGATCTCTACTGCCTTGTCTGTCTCACCGGTTTTGTAATATAGCCAACCTCTTGTATCTTGAAAAATCGGTTGTCGTATGTTCTCGAGCTTGGCAGCCAGCGTTTTCGCCTGCGCAAGACTTGCTTTATCGTTTTTATGCTCGATGAGCAAAGAGGCAAGATTGTTGACAGCCACAGCGTTATCCGGATATTTCTTCAATACACCGCCGTATGTTTCCATGGCCTTATCGTATGCCTGGTTCTCTTCCTGAATACTCGCCAGTAACAACAATAACGAAAGATCATCTGGAATAGCTCGCAAACCCTCGTCGATGGCTTTGAGGGCATTTGGCACATCATTCTGCTTCATGTCTATCGCCGCTAATGTGAGGTAAGGCACATTCCATTTCGGATTTATCCCTATCGTAAGACGAAGCTCATTTTCAGCCTTTTGATACTGCTTTTGCTGTTGGTAGACATCAGCCAACAATTTATGCGCCAGAATATAATTAGGTGTTTTCTCTAAAATATCATTGAGACGCCTTATCGCCATGTCTGGTTTATTTCTTGCCAGATCCACATTAACAAGGGTGGTTAATATTTCACTGGAAGCAGGTGACAATTTAAGTGCATGCTCAAACTCCCGCATCGCCTCAACATGCTTCTTTTGCTCGGCATATAGCTGCCCCATCTTGAAAAACCCTACGGGGCTATCAGGGTGCGTGGATTTAATAGTTATTAAAGTTTTTTCCGTCCCTTTCAGGTCTTTCTTCGCAAACTGGATATTAGCTTTAGCTATATATACATCTATTTGCTTTGGATCCAATTTAATAGCTTCATCCAAACTTTTTATCGCACCATCGTAATCCTTGCTGTTGCTCAGAAACTGCGCAAGCGCTACATGTGCCTTAACATCCTTGGGATTAGCTTCGACAGTTTTTTTAAAGGTTTCCCTGGCAAGTTCTATTTCACCATTGAACATATACGCGTTTCCCAAAAGAATTAATACATCACGCGAATTAGGCTGATCCTTCAAGATCGTGCGAAAGGCAGTAACGGCGTCCTGTGACTTGCCTTTTGCTAACAATAACTTCCCCTGCGTCAGAAGAGCATCATTATCTGTGGGATTTTCTTTTAATACTTCACCAATAAGCTTGTCAGGCTCTTCCACAGCTTTCCCCTGGGTCAACATCAGATCGGCCAGCAGGACACGCGCTCTCAGGCCCAAAGGATCCATGCCCTTGGCATCTATTATCTTGCGATACTGCTCTTCCGCCGAGGCTGGTTTATTACCCTTCTCATACAAAGCGGCAAGGTTGAAACGCAGTTCATGCATCTTGGGATATTCGTCGAGGCTGGCAAGCAATTGTTTTTCTGCCTTATCAATGCCTTTTTCTTTTGCAAGAAATTCTGCAAGTAGCAAGTGGCGCTGGACATCTTTAGGATCTTTCTTGATCAGTTCTTTCAGAATATTCTCTGCCTTGTCCAGCTGTTTTGTCTGCCGGTAAAAAGTAACAAGACTGACTTGGTAAGGCAGATTTTTCGGGTCCAATTCAACAAGTGCTTTCAGCTGTTCTTCCGACTTATCAAAGTTTTTTAACTGGAAATAAAGCCGCGACAACATGAGACGCAAGCTGGCGCTTTGGGGATTGTCAACAACAGATTTTTCAAGCACTCCCAATGCCTTGTTTTGTTGCTTCTGTTGTACATAGATATCAACAAGAAAAGCGATGGTCGATACTTGGGTTGGATCGGCAGAAATAACTTCCTGAACCAATTTAACGGCCCCATTCACGTCTTTTTTGGAAAAAAGTATTGCAGCTTTGAGAGTTTTTCCTTCCGGATGGTCAGGCTTCTTGGCTAATATTTTTTGTTCGATTTCTTCCGCTTTCGCCACATCCCCTGAAAGCAGATAAAAACGGCCAAGGCTTGCCTGGGCCGCCGCATGATCTGGATCCAGCTCCACCGCCTTGGAATAGTCACCGAATGCCTTCTGCCAGTTTGCTCTGCTTTCTTCTATCTTACCGAGCAGGTAATAGGCTTCAGCATACTTGGGGTCTATTTGCAGAACATTCTTCAACTCGACAATGGCTTTGTCATAATTGTGCTGTTCTAAATAGCTTTTGCCACGTTCCAGATATTTTGCTTTGCGGCCTTCCGCACCGCCACAACCGGAAATAACCAGCGCTGCCAGCACCAGCACAATCGTTTTAACAATAATGGATCTATGATTCATTACATGCCCCAGGGTGTTTATGTCTAATTTAAAGGATTCGTTCCGGGAGGGCTAAATCAGCCCTCTTACAGCAAAGATCGTCAGAGTTGCCAAAGTGGCAATAGTTAGAAGATGTACCAGTTTGTGCATGCGCGTAATGATGAGCTCGCAACCATAAAAAATAATCGTGAGCTTGATGGCCATGGCCCCCAGCTCTGCCTTTTCAGGCAAATTATGCAGCAAAAACCCGGCAAACAGAACCACGAAAATGACCAGATAATCCATGGGCGTGGTCTTGAACTCACCTTTGCGGCCAAAGCGGATGGTAATCCCAATTGCTGTCGCCAGCAGTAAAAAATATACGATCTCGGTTGTGTCTACAAATGGCGCCCACTGCCGGCAATATCGAGTTTCGAGATAAACGACAAAGGTGGCCGTAACATAAGTGACAACTTGCAAAATCGTGGTGTCCTTGGTGCGGCGAAGCGCCAGATATAACAGCAGGATCATGGCCAACAGGACCGACACTACACCGAGGTCTCTAGGTATCTGGGATGCAATAAATCCGACAAGAATAAACAACGCCGGAATAGCCAGCGACACGAACCGCATCGGGGCAACCGAAAATAACCGGTGCCGCTTGATCGAATCGATGATCTGCGCCAGGCTGGAGAGACGCTTGGTCTTGTGAGCACGCCATTTTTGTTTTTCCGCGATAAAAAGTAAGGTGAAGATCAGGGTGCAGACGCCGAAATAGATGGACAGGATGAGCGCGTCCGATTCGTACATCAGGAAAACCGCACTGACGACAAAGAACGTCTGAATCGAATAGATGATCACCACCGCTTCGTAGTGGTCGAAGCCAAGTGCCAGCAGGCGATGATGAATATGATTGCGGCTGGCACGGAACCAGTTCATGCCGCGATACACCCGCTGGACGAACACCGCTAGGATATCCACGATCGGCAACCCTAGCAGCAAGGCCGGCAACGCAGGACTGACGGCCGTGTTTACCCTTTCAACCAGAAATACGGCAAGAAAACCGGCCGTGAAACCCAAAAACTGGCTGCCGCCGTCACCCATGAATACGCTGGCGGGATGGGTGTTGTAGCGCAGAAAGCCGATTACCCCACCGAGTGCGGCCAGCGCGACAATAATTAGAAAAGACGCATCCTCGCCGGACAGGTAAGCCAGATAGGCCATCGCGCTCAGGCTAAGCAAGGATAGGCCACCCGCCAATCCGTCCAGCCCGTCGGAATGATTGACCGCGTTGATCATGCCCACCATGGCAAAGACAGTAAATATCTTGCCGGTGGACTCCGTCATTTCGGCGGCCATAAAGGGCAAGTGTGTGACGTGCAGATCGCCGTAATAGACCACGGCCACTACCGCGACAAACTGGCCGATGAACTTGGCGTAATGGCCAAGCTCCTTGATGTCGTCCCACGCGCCGAAAGCAAGCAAAACCAGCGCGCCAAAAAGATACGCGCTCAAAATAGAATCAAGGGGGAGCCACAGCACCAGCGGTGCCAGCGCGCCCAGCACGATCCCGACACCGCCAGCGCGTGGAATCGGCTTCGCGTGCACCTTGCGTGGATCTGGCTGATCCACCATCCCAATTCGCGGTGCTAGTCGGATCATCATGGGAATAACCGCCATGCTGATAACCAGTGCCGTTAATAGCGCAAACAGAAAACTCAAGAAACTCTCCCCTAATTCATGTTTGGAAATCCGCCAGCGGTCTGTTGCTTTGCAGTCCCCATTTTTCCTGTGACGAGAACCGCCACCATAGTTTACGCATCGCGAAATAAAACTGCCGAGAACTGCGCCGCCTCGTTCCGCTCTCCCCGGCTCACAGCGACGATGGCCATTACATACATAGCGAAAATATTGAAATATACCTTATATATACCTTTGTTGAATATTGAGCGGGCAACCATAGAGCGGCGTACCTGCTGACAGCCAGCCTGACCACCGTGTTTGGAATCATTATCTGAGGCTGTTCCGGATATTGCCTCCCGCGGTGTGCGCTAGACGTAGATTAGAAGATAGTACAGTGAGAACGCTGGCGATCCCAATCGGCTGTGTGGCCAGTAGCCGGCTTATCCATCGTCACATGAAGGAGGGGGTTATTACCCAAGCGTAAACGCGCAAGTCCTATAGTTTCCCGAAGACCTTGAATGGACTGGTCCAAAGTGCCAAGCACAAGGCACCCGGTTAAGGCCGGATTACCAAGATTCACACCATGCAAAGTATCTACACACTTGAAGTTCAAAAGGAACCCTCCCAACAAATTCGGATCGCTCGGATTCAGCGAACCCTTAATTCAATCTGTAGCTAAACGCGCGATTACACTGGTTGCTGGTTGTTGGGAAAAGGCGGTTTATACAATCCCAGCCGCTGCTTGATCAACAGGTAAAAAAACGGCAAATCGCGAACCAGATAACGCTGCCACATCCTGTGCGGTTCCTTGGCAAGGCGATAAAGCCATTCCAACCCACAGCGGCTCATCCATCGAGGCGCGCGGCTAACTATCCCCGCCTCAAAATCAAGGGTGGCGCCCAGCGCCATGAAAGTATGGATACCCGGTATGCGCCCACGGTATTTTGCGATCCAGATCTCCTGTTTCGGAGCGCCCAACCCCACGACCAGCACGTTAGCGCCGGAATTGTTGATCATGTCGACGGCCTCGTCACACTCCGCCGCATTTGTAGTAAAGCTCATGGAAGGGGAATGAGCACCTATCACAATTTCACGGCCAACCTTTCTGTTGACATTGCGGGAGGCCTGCTGTGCTACGCCAGGCCTCCCCCCCAGCAGGAAAATGCGAACGCTTGAATTATTCTTATGGAAATCATAATACGCGGGGAAGAAATCGGAGCCGGACACCTTTTCCTTGACAGGATGACAAAGGAATTTGGTGGCCCAATACACAATCTGACTGTCTACCGTTACAAAATCGGCCTGCCGATAGACATCGAAAAAATCACGGTTTTTCTGTAATTGAATCAAGTGGTCAACGTTCGGTGTAACAAGGAAACCACTGGTAAACGACCGCAACAATTCATTCATTGAGATATTATCTACCTCGATGTTTAAAATCTTAACGCGGTTTTTCATAGGATGTCAGAATCGCTCCCCTGTGTATTGAGATTTTGACGGGTCTTCTCGACCCTTTCCTCGCTGGGTATGCCGAGCAAGAGGGCCATCCATGCCAGTGGCATGCCGTCAGCGATACAGAGATCGCAATTGATAACGGAATCGCGAAATCCGCGGTCAGACAGACAACCGATAAAGGACCTGAGATTGGATACCAACAGAAAACATCGCTGCCGATCGGATGCGGCGCGACGGACGCGGTCTACCGTCTCCGCCATGGTTAACAGCAGGCCGAGCGGGTCGTGGGCATTCATGTTGAAATCAACCATCAGCACCCTTCTCTCGGTGAATCTCTTCGATTGCCCGTTTCTTGCTCACCCAAAGGGCGCGCCATTGGTAGCGACGCAGAAACTTGCGGAACTCCGGATCATCGTAGCGCGGCTTGCCCTGTAATGCGCTCGACAGCCATCCCCAAAGCATGGCCAGCCCGCCAAAGACGTAGGGCTTTTCGATCATCCGAATGGTGGCGCTGGCAGCCATATAGATAAACCCGGTCCCCATGAAGTACTGGCCGTAGCCATGACGCATGCGGCCGGTATAAATGCCTTTCTGACTGGATCCCATGGGCCGCAAATGTACGAAGCGCAGTTCGGGTTCATCCCAACTGCATGCGATCCAACCCATCATGCGGCAGCGGTGGCAGTCGATGCCATCCCACATGACCTCGCGCACAAATCCACCGATCTCCTTGAAACAGGAAACGCGATAAAATTTCGTCATACCAAGTGAGGTTTCGTCGCCATGCCATTCGTAAACCAGACCACCTTCCTCTTCGATGTAGGCCTTGCCGCTGCACGTGGCAATCTTCGGGTTGGCCTCCATCCGCTTCATCAACTTTTCGAAATAACGCGAAGGCAGTCTCAGGTCAAGGTCGAGCTTGCATAGATAATCGTACTCGTCCGGGTCAATACTCTCATAACCGGCATAGAAGGCTTCGATCACACCCGGTCCCACGGCGCGACGTCCCCGATCTATCCGCGTAATTACCTCAATCCAGTCATGCCGTTGGCTGTACTCTTGAAGAATTCTTGGCGTTTCGTCCGTCGAACCATCGTCCACGATAACCCACTTGGCCGGCCGGACCGACTGGGCAATGACCGTATCGAGGGTCTGCCGCATATAGTTCGCTTCATTACGGCAGGGTGATATCAGTACGTAGCGGTTGCGCGTCACCACATCGTATCCTGATTTTCTTGATCGGTCGGAAAAGGCGTTCGCGAGGCTTCAGTGCCCCGCTCGAGTAACTCGCGCCAATCGCTGAATTCCTTTGGCGCCATCGCGCCCAAAACGGTGGCTTGACCCTTCTGCAACGCAGTGCCAGAAGGTCTCGCGACAATATCAGTCACCATTGCGGCATACATGAGGGTGAAAACGATCGTGGCCTTGGTAATTTTCATTCTGGGCTTCAGTGCGATAGCGAAACGGAACCTTAAGAGGGGGGCACAGAAGAGAATGTTCCGTTTGGCGTTACCACCTGCGCAGATCCATTGTGCGCGCCAGTGATGCTGGCCTGCAACCGGGAGGATAGTGCGTCAAGCATCTCATATCGCCGCCGATACATCGTACGTTTCTTGGACGGTACGTCGTCGAGATTCTTGCGCGCCGGACCGACTGGAAGGCTGAAAAAATCGTCTCCGTAGGAAACACCACCTCGGTCGAGCCAGATTTCGTCATAATTGCTTCGAAGTAATTCGGCTTTGCTTGCATTGTAGAATGAACTTCGGTGATGCCGGCTGGCGTCGCGGATTGCTAAAATACGCACAATACCGAGCGACTGGACCAGCATGCGGAAAACCTCAATCAGAAAATCCCTCGGGCGCATTCCGAACAGGACCTTCGTGAATTCCTTGTAGTCTTCGAGCACGCCATCGCGGTGAACACCTTGAATGGCGCCGATGTAGGCAACGCGCTCGTCAGTCTCGATGCCAAGACTGAAGGCCAGGGAGAAAGTTCTGTCTTGGAAGCTGAACAGGTTGATGGCCAGCTGACCTTCGCGGATAAACCAGTTGGGCCTGTCGACGACGATGTGCAGCCCTGGAAGCAAATCGTTGAGGTCAAGCAATTCAAGCGAGCTGGGTGCCGAAAAAATGAACCGCCCACGAAGTTCGTCAATGACTTCGTAGTGTTTGATCACATTGCTAATTCTTCGGTCTGCGCCCCAACTATTACAGATATAGGGCCAGGCAATCACGCCAACGATCTCCGGACGAAGAGTAATTTCGGCCTCGAGTGCGCCGCCGCGGGGTAGCTCGATAAAAGGCTTAACATCACGGCGGTGCAAGACGGCAAGTTTGGCGAAATTGACACGCTGCATAAAGCGCCGGATGCCGGTCCCGGTGGCAACGTGGTGCGAGTTGCGCCACGCCCAGTTGATGAATCGAAGCATGTTCATCTTTCTCTCCGATTCAGCAAGGTCTGGTTCATTGTTTCAAAGACTGGAACGACGACCATGTCCGCGTCCTGTCGCTAATCCATCCGCAAAAGCATCACGGGTGGCCGCCTTCAATTCGTGGTCCAGAGTGTCGCCTGATATCTTCCCGCCGTGGAGATGGGCGGCCCCTCCCCCTCGACGCGGGCGAAGCAACGCAACCAGCCAGCCTGTTCGAGCACGTGGTTGCAGACGGGGTTGCGATAAATGATCCTGAGCAGCGGTGCGTCGCTTTTTTCCCTGGCTTCGTGAAGCCGCGCCAGCACTTGCACCATGGTCGTTTCGCCGAACGGATGGAACATGAAGAGGACCGTTGCGTCGCCTATGTTGACATTGAGCGCGTTGGCGCACCGTAACTGAATATCGTGGCCCTTAAGACTCGTCCGCGCCAGATTGTCAGCTGCCTTTGCCGATAAATCTTTCACCAGTTCAATACCGATAGACCGGTGAGCGCCCATCCAGCTAGCCGCGAAGACAGCGCGCCCCATGCCCGATCCGAGATCGGTGAAAACATCATCGGGGCTAAGATTGACCAAACGAAACAAGCGAAATAGCTCGCGATAGGGCGTTGGCGCATAATGCAAATACCACTCCGCATCGCCCTGTTGCCCGCTACCGGGGTGGTAGCCGAATGTCTTGATCCCCAGCCGCCAGTCCCAAAACTCATCGAAGGGGTTCTGCAACCGGGTTTTGTAACCAGCGCCCCGCAAGCGCCGGAGTAAATTTGTCATCGGGTTGTTCCAATTCGTGTGCTGCGTCTGTCGAATCGTAGGCGAGCCGACATAGACGCTATATTTTGTCAACATCATGCCTGTATTCGCACCCGAGAACAAGTCAAAGTCAAGGAAGGCATCATGTGGCGAGATAATAAAAGCGTCTAGTCTACTCAATACGATTTATGAAGGACGGCGGTTCAGCGGTGGAGTTGCCGTGAAGACGAAGCGGGAAGAAAGTTGGGGAGCCCAAGATGTCTCAAGAGGCGGTCCAAATTTACGTCTTGGCTGAACTCCCGGCGCACGTGCTCCATCGCCTGAACCGCCAAGCGGGATCGCAGATCAACTGATTCCAACAGCCGGTTAATCTGTGCCGCCAACCCCAAATCGTCGCCAGGATCAGTCAGCAGTCCCGTGACTTCATGCACCACGAGTTCTGGGATTCCAGAAAGCCGGGTCGATACCACCGGCACGGATTGCGACATGGCCTCCATAAGCACCACAGGAATGCCATCCATATCTCCGTGGTTATCCTTCTGGCAGGCGAGTACGAAGACATCCAGGTTCTTCATCCAGTCAGTCACTTGGCCGTGGGCGATGCTGCCCTCAAAGTGCACCGCATCGGTGAGGTCCAAGCTTCGCACCAAGGCCTCCAGTTCACTGCGCAAGGGGCCGTCGCCGGCGATACTCAGTTCGATCCGGTACGGGCGGTTCCGCAGCTCAGCCACGGCCCGGATCAACACGCCCATGCCCTTCTTCTCGACCAAACGCCCCAAAGTGCCAAGACGATACCACTCACGGCGCTCGAAGTCCGGCGCGGTCGGACGCATGGCAAGGCTGACGCCACAGCGTACGACCGCGAGTTTGTCGGCGGCAACGCCCATCCTCTCCAGATAAGAACGGTTGTATTCAGAGATAGTCAACATCTTCAACGCCCTCTCCGCCTTGCGCGACAAAAGCATGCCACGCTCGAAGATGTCGTTCGCATGCGCCATGACGGTGAATGGAATACCGCTCAGCGCCGACGCATACATCGCAATCTGTGTAGATACATGGGCAAAATGAACATGCAAATGGACGCAGTGATGCTGCTTCAATAACCGGGCGAGCCTGACCGCGGTGAGGAATTGAAATACCAGCTTCCAGCTTCGCGACTTCAGCAAACCCTGCTCGACCATGTCGCTTGCAAGCCAACGCAACGCTTTCCATGCGCCACGGCCAAACAACGGCGCCCAAGCCAAGCCCTGGATCAGAATACCCAGCTTCGAGCCATCGTAAAGAATCAGCGTGCGTTCCACCAATACTTCCTGCCCACGGCCCACCTGGGGCGGTCGATGCACGGAAATGGGAATCACCGACAGTCCGCGCCGTTCGAGTTCCAGAAATTCCTCATAGACAAAGGTTGCCCACGGCGCCAGTGTTTCAGGCGCAAGATAAGCAATCACAAACCGGTTCCCGGCGTTCGTCATGTTCAGAAATCGATTGTCGTTAACAAAGCGTGTTCGTTCTGTTGCCAAAGCGGATCCATCAACTCGCTCGACCATCGATGAGCGTCGGCTGATTCCAGGATATTAGCCACTTACTTCCAAGGTAACGGCTGAATAGGATCAAAGCTGGAATTGATTATCCGCGGGTTCTCAAATCTTTCCGGATACTGTAGTGTTTCGATCAATTCCGTCATATGCACACCCAATTCAGGCGACAATCGGCAGGGCCTCTCCTCCCGAATCGCTTCTGCCATATCGGCGGGCCCACGGAGAAAATCCACTGGTTTATTGCCTCTTGAACGGCGAAAGCTGGGCCTACGCGCATAGGGATATTTTCTTTCGAACTTGAATGCAGCAATAGAAAAAGGGGAATGAAGCAGTTCCTCTATTCGCACCAACAGATGTTTTGCACGACTGGCGATACCGGCAACCATCCTGTTAGGCGGCGTTTTTTCTATATAAACCGGCGATGCATCATTTCTGACATACTTGGTATAAAGCGTGCCCTTCTCTCCGATAATGACAATAGACTTATCCAGGGGTGCAACAATGCTACACGTGACCCGCGCCACCACATCATTATCATATTCGATACAGCCAACCGTGAAATCAGGCGCCATCGAATCGACGGTAACACCTTTGTCGTGGATTCGGGTTGAAGAATAAGACTGCACCTTTCTTGCCGGACCAAAAAAAGCCGCTAACCAAGACAGCACATAAGCGGCATGTTCGTAGGTGCAACCTATTTCGAATTCATCCTTCGCCGGCCATGGCGCACCGGAAACGCTCTTCCAACGGATCGGGTTGAAACGATGTATCATGCCATCATCGAAGCTGGCGTAGACCAGTCGAACGGATCCGATCGCATCCTCACGGAGGGCCTTCCACATCGTTTGAGCCGTTTCACCAAGCATGCTGCAGGGCGCCGTGGCCAGATAACGCTTTCTCTCCTTGGCCAGCTTCACCAGCTCCACTGCCTTGACAGACTCCATGGCTAATGGTTTTTCCGAATAGACATGCTTGCCGGCCTCGAGACAGGCTTTGGTGAGATCGTAATGCGCACGAGGATTGGTGAGATTGAGCACCAGCTCCACCGCGGCATCACTCAACAGATCGTCCAGATCTTTATATGCCTTTATATTGTAATACTGTGAAAATTTATCCAGCCGTTGCGGATTGTTGTCATACGCCCCAACGATATTTATATTTCGGTAGTCTCCCGACGTCGCCATATAAAAATCCGCGACATAACCACAACCGATAATAGCCATCTTCACGGGCTGATTTGCGCGATTACGATCCGATGGTTGAGAATTTGACATTTCCTGAGCATCTCCGCCGGGTTCAAAGATTTATTCGCGTGTCCTGATGGGCAAGATCTTCAAGAAGAGAACGAATTCCATGTCCGTCTCTATCATGATCTTGGGCCTGTTGCGAGCCACCGAACCATGGTTCCGAAGCCCGTGGACAGATGTTGGTGACGTAACCGACGTACACGGCAATCTCCACTTTCTGTGTTTTCTCGCCAGCCAATGGGCTGTCAGGAAAATCTGCTTGCCGGAATCCACCCCAGCAGACGCTTGGCCTTTTCATTGGAATACCGGAATGGCTTGAACCGTGCTGCAAAGCCCTGTTGCCGAAACGCCTCGGGCAACCTGGCCTCCTGTCCGGCGAGGTGAAACAATACTCGTAGCGAGCCCGCCATTGCCGCTAGCAAACGCCACGACACAGGAATTCCCCACGATGGCAGGATTCCCCTGCGTCGCAGGCCCATGAGGTATTCCCGCTGGCTCGGAAGGTTATCGTCAACAAGCTGGATGATCTCCCCATCAGGAACGTCCCGCTCGCAGGCATTGAGGATCGCTCTGGCCAGTCCCGTGACTTCCACTGTCGGTACATGTCCGCCATGAAACGCAACGAGACACAACGGCCCCTTGATGACGCCGGCACGTGCGTTGATCAATCGTTCGCTATCGTACACGAGTCCGGGCCGCAATACGGCGCAGCGGGTTCCATGCCCGCCGGCGAACGCTGTAAAGAGTTTCTCCTGCTCCAGCTTCATTTCGGTGTAGGTTCCCGTTTCGCTGCCATCAGAAATCCTGACATTCTCATCGATCATCGCCATGGCCGGTATATGGGCATAGTCCAGCACGGCGATGCTGCTGACACCGACCAGCCGCGAAATTCCAGCCTGTTTCATGGCATCGAGCAGATGGCGTGTGGCGATGACGGTCGAGCGATACTGCTCCTCGGCGTTGCCGGAAAGGCTGGCGGCCAAATGAATCACGGCGTCAATCCTCAACCTTTCCAACTTCGATGCCTTCACATCACCCAAGTCGCATTGAAGCCATGCAAGGGACGATGCTTGAACCGGCTCGCTCGCTGGCTTGGATCGGGTTAGCGCGATCACGTCATGCCCGCGCGCGATTGCTTCCCGCACGACATAAGCACCTATGAATCCGGACGCGCCGGTCACCAATATCTTCATTGCATATGGCCTGTCAATTCAGAAAATCTTTCATCTGGGTAGGCGCTACGTTGCAAAAAGTACAAGCACCGGCAACAGAACCATTAGCGCCAAGCCAACGGGCGGGAAGTTCAGCAGATCCATTTCAGTTGACGTTCCCTATCGCCCAATCCATGGGCCGAGGCGGGGTGAAACGGGAACGGGGATGATACGGCGCACCGGACAAATCGGAGTTCTGAAGGGCAAGACTCACTTCTGTAATGTGCAATGAAAATTGTGGGGACAACCGACAAGGCCGCCCCTCAAGTACAGACAGCGCAAGTTCGGCAACCCCGGCTGCATAGTTCATGCGACTGGTGCCGGTAGCCGTAACGGTACTTTTCGGCACATTCGGAATACTGTAACGACGCCGAAGGGGAGATAAAAATGCCTTGCGGCGAATCGTCATATGGCGCCGTATATAAACCTTTGCATGCGCGTCCCACGCATCGTCAAGCTCCAATACCCCTTCTTCGCAGACAATACGAATACCATGATTATGTGGCGCGACAATTCCAATACTCAGTCTTGCCACGACTCCATTCCCAAACTTCATTAACCCAACTGAAAAATCAGGGGTATCCGGCGGATCCAGCTCTACATCGGCGAGCTTGTCCTGAATCAGACAATCCGAAAAAGCCTTCATGGATGCCACGGGTCCAAACATGGCGGTCAGCCACGATAAATAATAGCCGGCATGCTCAATCGTACAGCCCACCTCGAATTCATCCTTGTAAGGCCATGGTGCACCAGACGCACTGACCCATTTTTTGTAGGGCATACGATGCAGCATGCCGTCCTCCAGCTCGGCATAAACCAGTCGCACAGGACCCGCAACCTCGTCCCGAACAGCGCGCCAGAGAGTTTGCGCCGCCGTTCCCAAAAGACTACAGGGGGCTGACGAAATCACAAGGCCACGCGTTTCTGCCAACTCCACAAGCGCCGCCGCCTCCGCGTAACTCATGCCCAATGGCTTTTCGCTGTAAACATGCCTACCGGCATTCAGACAAAGAGCGGAAACTCCATAGTGGGCACGAGGATTGGTCAAATTGATAACGATCTTAACCATGCTGTCGTTCAAAAGTTGATTCAGGTCATTATAAGAATGAAGCTCATGAAATTGGGAAAAACGGGCTAAACGGGTATGGTCAACATCAAAAACCCCATGTACACGAATCCATGGATAATTCGCCAACGTATGCATGTAATAATCGGCCACGAATCCGCAACCGATGATCGCGACCCCAATTTCTCGCGCATGACCCATTCTTAATTACCTTCTATCGCGCTTTCAAAAATAGCTGTGCAAGCCTATCCAGCTGAACGTCCAGGTCGAATTCAGATGCAACTCGCTCCCTGGCTTTGAGGGAAGTCTCGGTTCTAAACAGGGGATCATCCAGAATACGCGCGATTGCCCTGCGTAAGGCCTCCCGGTCTGACGGAAAAACCAATTGCCCATTCACTCCCGGCTCCACCAGTTCCACGATTCCACCCACATATGTCGATATGACGGGAACTCCCAAAGCCATGGCTTCCATCAGTGAAACCGGCACCCCCTCGGCGAAACTCGGCAGCACCAGCACATCGCTTTCTCTCAAATAGCGCGCCACAGCGGCCTGATCAAGATAACCGGCAAATATTACTCTATCACCGAGCCCGGTGGCCTTAACTATTTCCTCCAAAGAAGTCCGCTCGGGGCCGTCGCCCACCAACACCAGCTCGAATTCGTAGCCCTGTTGCTTCAAACCGGCCAAACTTTCAATAAGAACCGGAATCCCTTTTTCCGAAGCCAATCGCCCAACATACAGGAGTCGACGACCACCACTCCGCGGTGGCATGTATTGGAATTGCAAAAGGTCGATCCCGCACCGAATAATATGCAATTTGCTCCAATCCACGCTATCGGTAAACAACATCATCTGGCTTTTGCAATAGTGGCTAATGCAAACCACGAAACGGGAATATTTTAGTTTTTCCCGCAATGCCCAGTGCGTCGGGTCGAAAAAAATATGGGGGCCGTGAATAGTCATGCTATAGCCGACGCCCGACAGCCTTGCCGCCAGCATCGTCACGGTGCCACTGGAGTCGCCCAGGTGATTATGCAAATGCTCGATCTTCTGCAAATAGATTTTTCTTGCCAGAAGCACGGCTTCCTGAAAATAGAAGATCTGATATATAAATCCTGTCGGGCCTGGACGTCTTGTGACGAATGCCAACCATAACGCTTCAAGATAACGTTGGGGGCGAAATGCCATAAACCACATGTTTGAAGCGATCAAGGCAAACGGGTTGGCGGGAAGGAGCGAAAGCGTTCTGTTTTTCTCCGCCACTACCTCAGCGCTAACGTCATGCTCTTTCCCCGTTACCCGCAAGGTAAAAGTTCTAACGTCCAACCCTCGCTGCCTGAGGCCGGCGATCTCGCGCTGGATGAATGTATCCGTCGCTCTGGGATAGCTGCCTGTAAAATAAGCGAGACGCATGAGTACCCTTGCCGCTAAAAATTCGAGATCCGTTACAAAATAAATAAACAGCCGGGGGGGCCAACCCAACAACGTCCTTGCCTTCCTGTTGCTAAACCGGAACGGTTTGAATCGTGTTGCAAAATCGCGCGGTACAACCAAATCAGGAAACGCATCCCTGAATCTGATGAATCCAGCGTCCTCGATCTCATCAGTTGGCGAGATGGCGGAAGTAGTCGATCGTCTCCTTGAGGCCATCACGCAGCGCGACTTTTGGTTCCCATCCCAGCTTCTCCCGCGCCAGTGTGATGTCCGGGCAGCGTTGGCGCGGGTCATCCTGCGGCAGTGCACGATATACGACACGCGAGCGCGTCCCACACATGGATACGATGGTTTCAGCCAGCTCGCCGATAGTGTACTCATCGGGATTACCGAGGTTCAGTGGGCCGTAAAAGCCTTTCTCCGTCGCCATCATGGAGACAAGACCATCGATCAAGTCATCCACATAGCAAAACGAGCGCGTCTGGGTGCCGTCGCCGTAGACGGTTATGTCTTCCCCATTCAGGGCCTGAACGATGAAGTTGCTGACCACACGCCCGTCATTCTTCGCCATCCGCGGCCCGTAGGTGTTAAAGATCCGCACGACCTTGATGTCAAGGCTATGTTGCCGCTGATAGTCGAAGAAAAGCGTTTCGGCGCAACGCTTTCCCTCGTCGTAGCAACTGCGCGGGCCGACCGGATTGACGCGCCCCCAATACGCCTCTACCTGGGGATGAGTCTCGGGGTCGCCATACACTTCGGAAGTCGAGGCCTGCAGAATGCGCGCCTTGACCCGTTTGGCCAAGCCAAGCATGTTGATCGCCCCATGCACACTGGTCTTTGTAGTCTGCACGGGATCGAACTGGTAGTGCACCGGTGATGCCGGACAGGCCAGATTGTATATCTGGTCCGTCTCGGCGTAGAGCGGGAAGGTTACGTCGTGACGGAGCACCTCGAAATTGGGATTACCCAGCAGATGCAGAATGTTCGCGCGCTGGCCGGTGAAGTAGTTGTCGACGCAAAGAACATCGTGCCCCTTGGCAATCAGATGATCGCACAGGTGTGAGCCAAGAAATCCAGCTCCTCCGGTGACGGTAATATGTTGTGACATTTCTTTCAAACTCCTCGTTGATTGTTTTACTTCACTGTTGGTCCAGCCGTGGCTGGGACGAACGATACAATATTGGCCGCATGGGCGAGCACCTTATATCACCCGGATTACAAATCCCAGTATGCATGAGCGATTTCTGAATCTACTTGTATTCGATCAGGCGCGCCGTCTTCCCGACTCTCTTGTTATAAAGGAACTTCACTTGCCCCATCGCCTCCGGAAACTTGCCCAACACCAGAAATAGTGCGTGCCACCAGTTTTCCCGCACACCTCTTGTACCACGCAAAGCAAGACGGACAATCTGCAGCGGATAGATCAGCAGCATCACCAAACCCAATGTCCCCAACCAGATAACCAGGCTGACAGTGAACACGGGTATGCCCAGACCCCAGAACCAGGCGCTCCGTGATTCCCGGACACAATGCCGCTCCGGCGGCGCACCGTGTAGATACACCCCCTCGGCAAAGGCATAGCCGCCGCGCAGCGCTCGTTTCCACCACTGTCCTAAGCGTGTCATGGCGGCATCGTGCAACGCCATTTCTACATCGAGCCGCCAAATCTTCCACCCGACTGCACGCAGACGGAGACACAATTCCGGTTCTTCTCCAGCAATCATGCCCGCGCGATACCCGCCTGCATCGTTGAATGCTCCAGCTCGCACCATGGCTATTCCACCACAGGCCTTTGACGCCCCTGCCGGCCTATCCCACTCAATATCGCAAAACATGTTATAGATCGATCGCTCCGGATACCGTTCTCTGAGCTGGCCACACACCATGGCGACGTCATCATGCTCATCCAGAAACGCGGCGGCCGTTTCCAGCCATTCGGCTGCTATCTCACAATCTCCATCCACAAACTGGACATAGGCCAAACCAGGCGAGAGTTCGCGTAGTTTGTTAACCCCTTCATTTCGTGCGCGGGCCGCTGTAAAAGGTATGCTCAAATTCAGCTCAACAACCTCGGCCCCCGCACCCATGGCAATGGCAGTTGACTCGTCTACCGAACCGGAATCGACATAAACCACACGATCCGCAATTTTCTTGAGAGATTCGAGACACCTCCTCAGTCGCTCCCCTTCGTTACGACCAATAACGACTACGCCGATGCTCATGGCTGTTGACCGACACGTGGAATACTCCACGCTCGGCCCGTCAGGATCGCCCACAGATCACCCCAAAGCAGATCGAACATGAACCACTTCGGGTCATGTGCACGGACGCCCAGACGCAGTAGACATCGCAACAGATACGTCGCACGGCCCACCGCCCAGAGTGTATCGGCCAGAACCAGCCCCGCAACCCCGTAGTGCTTCACGAAAAACCGGCGCCGGGAATCGTACCAGTAACTAGCGCGTCGTTTGTGCGCAGTATTAATGCCAGTGGCGGCACCTTCAAGATGCATCACCTGTGACTGGGGAACGTGCCAAACCTCCCAGCCGGCCTGTTTGGCGAGCCAGCAGAAATCGGCTTCCTCGAAGTAAAGAAAATAGCCATCGTCCATCAGTCCTACTTGTTCGAGAACCTCGCGGCGTACGATCAGGCTCGCGCCGGAAACCCAGTCGCACTGATGCGCTTCGTCAGCGGGACTTTCCGAGACGACGTATCGGTGTAGCAGACGGCTGAGCAAGCCTAGGCGGGCGCCGTGATCAAGCTCACTCAAGGGTGAATGAATACGATGTGCCGAACACTCGACACCACCCTCCACGTTCTCCAGCAAACTGCCGGCAATGCCGGCACGAGAACGGCCGTCCATAAACTCGACGAGCGCCTTGACCGCGCCCTTCCGCACGATCGTGTCCGGATTCAGGAGCATCACGTAATCAACGTGATCGGCTGACGCGAGTGCGGCTCTAAATCCGGCATTGTTGCCATGGGCGAATCCACCATTGCGATCGAGAGGCATTACACTGGCCCATCCCGACCAATGCTCGCGTTCTATGGCGGCGGTCAGTTTCTCAACAGAACCGTCACCCGAGTCGTTGTCGATCACTACTGCGCGGCCGCTTCCCAGATCCGCCACTTGCGTGGCAAGTGAACGCAGGGAGTCGATGGTCAACTCTGCGGTACGGTAGTTTACGATGACAATCCAGACATCACCCATTTCAGTCACGTCCACTTCTATTATTGGCTATTTCAGATTTTCATCATCTATTTTATTAATCATGTGTTTTAGACGTCTGGCTTGTCTTTTAAGCCCAAACCGCCTTGCGATGATTTCTCGAATCACCAATACTACGCCATACTCCTGAATCCGACGATGGAAGCTAGCATTTTTGAATGCAAATAAAGATAACTTTTTTCAACTTTTGATAATGTAATTCTCGGGTATCCACTCAATTCGTAACCTCTTAGCAGCAAGCTATCGCCTATCTTCGCTTCAACTTTCTGAATGACTTCCATACTCGTCTTTTTTTTCCACTGCTGAATCAGGTCGGTATTAAGTGGATCATAAGTACTGTTCTCGGAATAGTCGAACATGCGATCGCTGTAGGCAACGCCAATAAAATTACAAATCCGGGTTAATGCTTCCACAGGATTAGCTACGAGGTGCCGGTAACGTAACTCAATCCAAGATCTATCTGGAATGATTCTGCGACAACGCTCCCATTCCATTTCCGTTTCCAGCCATAAATCTGCCGCAACATAAGCATTTCCAGCACACCCCATCCCCACAATCGAATTCGCGACATCACGACCGTCCCGAAGCAAATAAATATATCTCGCCTTTGGCCAGATTCTGCTGATTTTGCTAAACTGATAATGAATAGTTGCACCAACAATTGCTTTCCCGTCACGTGTTCGTTTTTGATCAAGAAAATCGTTTACCAACGCCACGTAATCGAGGTTTTCCTTGATTTCAAAGTGGCTATGCTGGAAAACACGATCATTGCACAAAAACTCGCGATAATCATCGATATCAGGAAAAACCCCGTCATCGGAAATCTGAGTAACCAGGAATTCAGATTCGAGATTAAAGGCGATATCCGGATGATGATCCAGTATTAGGCGTAATAGCGTTGTCCCTGACCTGATGCAACCAATCAGAAAAATGGGTGATTCGTAATTTAGTCCAACTCCTCTCGTATTTTTCATTCAGGCCTGCCAGTTCGCGACAGGCGGCTGTGAACAGTTTTCACGACGAAAGCGTAACCGAATTGCATGCTCAGAAACCAATAACCATCGAGGTCACGCGATGCCATTCCAACGACACAACCAAAATCGAAGCCGTAAGGAATAACAGGTCAAGTTTGGGTTGCCAAAGTCCATTGCGGGACATGACAAACGCACTCACCGGATACATCATCCAATTCGCCGCCGCCACGCCTGTAACCACGCCTAGGCTTCCCCCATAATAATATCCAATCGCCATCCCAGAGATTTGGCATATGATTTGGATGGCGGTCATCAATGTATGGGTAGCGACCTTGCCCATCGCCAACAGAACGCCTGCATAAGATCCCCACACACAACCAGCGAATGTGCCCGCTGCAAGCAACTCAAGCATAACGCCAGACTCACGATAACGCGGATCGTATAATACCCCCATAATCTCGACACCAAAAAAGGTAAACAACGCCGCCAAGCACCAACTGGGCAAGATGATTGTCAAACGAGTCTTGTACAGAACGGCAATGAGATTTTTTGGATTGGTGCGATGAATTTCCGAATAGACAGGGAAAAGTACTCGGCTTGCCAGGTGCTGCGTGGCTTGCCACAACAAGAGACTCATTGTGCTTGCCAAGGTATATAAGGCCAGCTGGCGCATATCAAGCATAGCGCCAATAAGCAGACGCACACCTTCTATTGATAAAAAAGTAAGGGTAGAACTTAGCAGGATCCAACGTCCAAATCCTATCAAATGATTGAGTGCGTCACGATCCCATGCAAGTTGATTTTTTATGCCATGAAGCAACACATGGCTAGCAACCACCTTCAGGCAGCTGGTAATAAGGCCGCCCCACACTAGCGCCCAAACCGATTGCTGAAGCCATGCGAGATAAACAGTACAAAGCAATCCAAGCGCGTAGGTACCCACATCAATCTGAGTAACCCGCACTGCCTCCAAATTCCGTTGCGCCGTAAACAATTTGGTGGAACTAAAACCGCTAATAACCGCAGTCAACCCAACAACAGGAAGCAGGCTGACAAGCAGTGGTTGGGCATATAAATTAGCCACGGGCCATGCCAGCACGCAAAGTCCAACCCATATCAGAAAGCCTTGGACAATCTGAACGGTCCAGGCCGTATTCAGGTAATCTGGATCATCTCCTCCGGTCTTCTGAACGATCGAGGGACCGATTCCTACGTCGGTAAGCATTGTGATGCCAAAAATCAATGCCTGAACAATCGCCATCAACCCAAATGCTTCGGGAAATAGCAAACGAGTAAGAATAAGATTCCCGACCAGACGCAAAACCTGATTCGCGCCGTAGCCAGATATCGTCCAGGAACCGGACTGCAGAACACGCTGTTTAAGGGATAATGTATTATTTGATGGAATCAACATTTACGAACCAATTGAACAGAGGCAAGGAAAATAATGTATTGGTTTTTATGAAAATTATTCGAGTGGGGCGCTTGCAATAAAACGAAACCATGCAAGATTGAAATCAATGTATAACTTAATAAGATTGTCTTAATTATACGTTATGCATCGACCTTCGCTAATCGCAACAGGGCATTCAAGTGCCTGCTCGTGCACGGCGCGTTATTCTGAATCGCAGGCCCGAGCCGTCCCACGGCTGGGGCCACCACGGTGATTCCACTCCTCGCAAGGCTTAGTGACATTCAGACCGCGCACCGTCGCCACGCCCCCCTGGGGAACGACAGAAGCATCATTAAATTGATATGATTGGTTTTCATTATATCGTCAAAGGCGAAACCAATGTTGGGTCATGTGCTAGCACAGAAATCGTTCAGAGACAAAAGCTTGGATCTGCCCATATCCAACGATCATTTCCTGCTTAAGGTCATTCGCCTGGTCGATCGGGCAGCGTTCGACCAGCTCTGGCCGGAAGCTTACGAACAGACCGATAACCAGATATCCTCATTCGCGCCTTGGTCAGGAGCCTGATGCCGAGATCGGAAAAGCCGGGACATGCCCTTGGGGTTTCGGACAACATGAGTCTGGAAATTCAGACCAGTCGCTCTTTAGTCGGATCGACAGGCGACATTGATAGCATTCAGATTGTTTCGCGATGTTTTGCATGAAGGTCGCGTGTTTTAACCATCAAGAAATACAATGCAACGCTGTGCGGTACGACACTACACTGTAACAAACCTGACATGCCAGAGCATTTCCGAGCATTAATCGTTATTCTTTTCCTTGCATCGATTGTTTTTGCTTTTGCGTATCGACCTGTATGCGCTATCGCAGGAACCGGAAATTTTACACGAAGGCGAAATCTTTGGTTTGCGTTAACATTTACCGCCTTCTTGTCGCACAACTTCTGGATGTACACACTTCTCGCCGTGCCGCTACTGATCTACGCTAATCGACGCGAAGCGAGCACGCCCGCGTTGTTTTTTTTCATCTTGTTCGCTCTGCCTTTTGCCACTATCCCTATTCCCGGGATGGGCCTGATCAATTATTTCTTCGATCTTTCCCACGCCAGAATACTGGAACTACTTATCCTGCTTCCCGCATTTTTTTTCCTAATTCGACAAAGGGCCACTCTTTCTTTTGGCCGGACGGGGCCTGACTTGATATTGGTTGTCTATCTGTTACTCATAACCCTGCTCTACGTGCGTGACGCCAGCGTAACGGCCACCTTGCGTGGAGCCTTCTACCTGTTCATCGATATTTTTCTCCCTTATTTTGTCATCAGCCGCTCGCTGAAAGATATGCAAGCCTTTCGCGACGCCTTGCTGGCCCTCGTGGTTGCGATCATGCTGGTTGCCATATTCGCGGTCTTTGAGTTCCTCAAGCATTGGTTACTCTATCGATCCCTGCTCGACGTACTTGATCTGAGCGGTATGCTGAATTACCTGGGACGGGAAGGATTGCTTAGGCCAGTCTCCACGGCAGGGCATTCCATTGCCTTAGGTTACCTCATGGTCGTAGGGATGGGACTTTACTTGTTCCTGCAACGATCCATCCGAAAAAAACTTGTCCGCCGGCTCGGCATGGCATTGCTGACAGCCGGTTTGGTTGCCTCTTTATCACGCGGTCCTTGGGTAGGCGCTGCCGTGCTATTGGTTGTTTTCATCGCTACCGGCCGTTACGCGCTTCCCCGCCTAGTGAGCTTGGCAATAGGAGCAATGCTGGCCTTGTCTTTAATTGCCGTGCTGCCGGGCGGCGAGAAAGTAATCAATTTATTGCCCTTCATCGGATCAACGGAAAAAGGAAGCATCGACTATCGACAGCAACTGATCACGAACTCAATGATCGTGATTGAGCGCAACCCCTGGTTCGGCTCTGTCAATTATCTCGACACGCCTGAGATGGAGGCTATGCGTCAGGGTCAGGGCATTATCGACATTGTCAATTCTTACATTCAGATAGCCTTGGAAACGGGATTCGTAGGTCTCGGGCTGTTTGTCGGCTTCTTTGCCCTGATACTCCTGAGTATTTACCGGGCCATGCGCTCGATTCGGGACAGAAATAGCGAGGAACGCCTGCTTGGCCGAGCATTATTGGCCACACTACTCGCCATCCTTATAATGATATTCACGGTGAGCAGCATTACGATTATTCCAATTGTGTACTGGTCCGTTGCAGCGCTGGGGGTGGCTTATGCACAGATGATACGAAAGCAAAAAAGAGCGGAAAGTTTAGAACGCGCTCATTCCTTAAAGAATTCTGGTTTCCCAGAGCGCGCACCCAAAACCCAATCATAAACTTCCCTTATTTGTCTGGCTTTCGCCGCCCAGGTAAATAAGTCATGCACGCGTTCCCTGGCTGCAATCATCATAGGCACAAGCGCTTGTCGATCACTCGCTAACATTTTCAATTTGTCGCTTAAAGAAGATACTATCTTTTCACGCCGCGCCAATGGCAGCTTGTATCCGGTATTAGGAGTAACCAGTTCAGCCGGGCCAGCGTAGTCAACAACGACGGGGACGAGGCCCAAGGCCATGGCTTCCAGCACAACACCACCACCAAATTCTCGAATGCTGGGAAAAGCAAAAACCTGCGAACGACACATGACCTCCTGAAGCGCTGAATGCGCTATCCAACCATGCAAAGTAACCGCCGGACTTAGCCCATCCTTTTTTATTATCTCCTGCAAAATTGGCATCAATGGCCCGTCTCCAATAATGTCCAGGTGCAACCGGTTCTCGCGAAGCAGAGGTGTTGCCGCTTCCAATAACATATCCGGTCCCTTGTAGGGAACTAATCGACCGACGAAACAGGCGTGTAACACGTGTGCATCTCCAAGACCGGCGACGCGGAAGAACTTTGCCGGGTCAATGGCATTTTCTGGTATATATATACACTTCTCATGATACTTGGCAGGCACTTGGGCCAGAGTATCCTTGGAACCAATCAATAGCGCAGTTGTTGATTGCAAGGTGCTACGATACCCGGGAAGCAGCTTGTAGGCATCACGAACGTAGGACAGCCATTCCTTTTCCTGGCGCCGCGCAGAATCAAAGCCCTTGGGCCAGGGCACGCCCCCATTTAATGGTCCAAGGACAAAAGGGATGTTCGCTCGTTGGCACTTTCTGGCAATAATGCTAGGGGTCGTTGGACTGAGAGGGGTAATGCGATGAACAAGATCGAATTTACCAGCGCGAATGGCTTTGCCGAATCGTTTCCATACCATGATCTCGAAGTAGTAGTACGAAATCACGCTAATGGCAGTGGTTGTAGTCCAGCCTTTTCCAATGCCACCACGTAGAAGATTAGAAATGCGCCATAACGGTCTAGCGATCGCTTCGGAATCGATAAAGGTGAGATCATCGCCATCGATTAAGCCAGCGCTTAGAATGGCCTGTTTGTTGCGAACATGAGTCACAATATGAACATCGGCTACTTCTCTGAGTGCATTAGCCAACGACCAACCCACTAGCGGGACACTCACCCAATCTGGATTGGCAGCTTCAGCAATTATCAACACACGAGGGCGGGACATCATTTTTTTGAAGACTCCTTAGTCAGTTGTCAGCGTTGGCAGACCTCGAGCCTTCCTTTTGATATCGCAGGTCATTTTTCAGTGACTGAGTTGCGCCCTTTACTGTATTGACGCCATCGAACACATAGAGGAAGGTGGAAGCTGGCGGCAGGCCACGCTCGTCAGCTCCGGTCTCGGCATTCAGACTGAAGCGCCCCCGGTGCTTTAACGCCGGTATTTCAAGCTTCTCAATCTTGACTTTGTCGTTCAACAGATTGTTCGCGTCTGGAGCGCCCGTCATTCGGTAGAGGGTAACGGGCCCGGCCTCGCTGAACGGAAGCTCGACGCTGACCGGGGTGTATCCATCATCACCGCTGACGGGGTAATCAGGGATTTTGCGCGAGATCAGAAAAAGACTGTAACGCGCGGCCTTACGTGTCGCGTAGACCGCTACCAGAGGCGCATCCTTGATAGTCTGTCGGCGGCTGAACGCTTTGAGAGCCCTGCTCGGAACACTGAGGGTTTCGGTGCGCAGCATGTCGCCACTGGCTTCCTTGTTGAACAAGCTAAGAAGCTTCCACGATGGGTAGGCCTGCCCGCCGTGATACCACTTCGCGTGTGACTTCCACAGCATGCCGCTGTCAAATGTAAAGAAATTCTGAATGGAGAAGCCCCGGTAAGCCCGGGCCAAGAATGAATCGAGCGTTGCCGTACCGGCCGCCAGACTTTTCATGACCTGCTCCTGAGAACGCTCCTGTTCTTCGGTGACGCGGGCGTTGTTGAGGCCATTCAGCGCGTAGCCTGGGCCCGCTTCGTAGGTTCCCAGTCGTAACTTGTGCGCGCCTTTGGCCTTTAGCTCGAGTAGTTCTTTTGTATACAAGTCCGCCACCGGAATGGCCGATTGATTAACTTGAGCCAGGGTGTTGAACAGGCTGGCGGCACCGAGCTTGGGTGGACCTTCCATCTCGTCCCACCCGCCGTTGTAGGCCGCGATGGTGAGAAAGTCCGACGCAGGAGAAGCTGACGCCGCATCGTGACTGTATCCCGTGTTGGCCGCCCATCCGCCTAGCATGAAAACAAATTTGCGGTCGAGGGCTGCCGGGCGCCAATAGGGGCTGCTGCGCATGATCGAGCGTACGTATTCCTGAAATAGGCCGTAGACCTGCCCGGGGCTGTAGCTCTTCTTCGACACAGCATCGGTCATGGGATAGAACGTCCACGGTGTGAAGAGACCGTTCCAGGTCTCGTTGCTCAATTCGAAGTAGATTCGGTCGAACTCCTCGACCCAGGGTTTTACCTGCCCTTGGCTGTAGCGCTTGTAGGCCCACGGCTTGCTGGCGGGAGTATCGATATTCGGATCGTAAGGAGCGGCCATGTATTCAATAAAGGCCAGCCACTCCCGGGGGCTCATGTGGAACTCGATTTGCAGCCAGGGTTGCACACCGGCTGTCCGCATCGTCTTCAGGATCTGAGGCAGTGTGTTCAATTTCCCCGTTCCGCTGATTACACCACCGCTGTTGGTAAGCTGCTCCATATCATAGGTGTGGATGCCGGTTTTGATCAGACCGTGGGTACGCAGAGCGGAAATTCCCGAAGACTTGATGGCCTCAAGTTCACGCGGCAACAAATTCAGATAGGTCGTGTCCGCGCGATAGACGCGGAAGTTATCGACATAAAAGGTGCCTGGGCCGGTGAATTCTAGCGCCATCGTATTGGCGCGGGATCCATTTTGAACCACCGCTGGCGTAAAATGGGCGACGTATTTCTTCCAGCCCGGACCGACATCGAAGACGACAGGTTTGATTTTTTGTGGCGTGGTATCGTAAAAACCGGTCAATTTGAACTGTACTGTGCCGCTGCCCTCCTGGCGCAACCAGACCTCGATCGTATAAGTATCCTTCTCCAGCACGTCATACCAAGATTGGTCGGTGCCACTGTGGTTGTAGATGGCAAGCGATTCCTTGGCGTCCGCCGCGAGTTGCAGCTTGAGGCAGGTTTCGCCAGGCTCTTCCACCGGCGTATTGACGGCGTGCGGTACGAATGACCATGTTTTGCCGGGGGTTTCATCGGGGAACGTGTGTAGCAACCCCGGCAGCAAATTGTCGTATTCAGATTCCGCTCCCCAGACGCGGTTGGATAGGTCCCGATTGCGCGAAGGCGAATAGATTTTCTTGCTGACAATGACCATATCACTCGCCTTAACGTTCTGGTCCGCCGATGTGGGTACGCCGGCCATCTGGAGGTAATAGCCGCTGTGTCGTTCCGGTGGATAGTCGGAGCGATAAACGACATACCCGGCCAGATCGGGTGAGTCGACCGGGTTCCATTCCAGCGTCAAGATTCCATCACTGCCGAGCTTACCTCGGAGGTTCCTCGGCGCGGGTGGCGGTTTCGATCGGGAGAAAAATGCCTTGACGGGATTGAAGGCAACAAGCGCATTTTGTGCCGCGGGCGTTTTTTCCAGCTTTCCTGGGCTGTCACTATCGAACGTTTGGGCGGCGGGAGACAGGTTGCCATACTTGTCGATGGCGCGAACGGTAAAATAATACTTCGTGTCACGCCGGTTCCAGTCATCCCAACGGAACCTGAAGCGCGTGGCGCTGGGTGCGACAATCTGGCCGTCAGCGAGGACGCGGATCCAGCCACTGGCATGCGAGCCACCGGTGGCGACCTGGTCTTCGCGTACCATTCTGAAGCGACCGTTTTCTATGCGATAGATGTGGACCGTTGCCTGGTCGAGGAAACCCTCGCGCAACGTGTCCCAATACGAAAGGGTGGCGGGATCGGCAATGATGCGGTTGGGTGAATCCTCAAGCGCAATGAGCTTGTGGCGGAAAATAACGGGCTCGAAACCCGCCCCTCTGTCAATCAACGTATTGCCGAAGCCGCCTATGGTGGCCGTAAATGGAAGCACGTTTTTGTTGACAATCTCCGTTGTTATTCGGAAGACAGCGGGTTTCCTGAT
>JACXTT010000820.1_pt1 | contig 52735 bp, 52 predicted proteins | sample 9270951 | NCBI WGS metagenome assembly JACXTT01 (sample SAMN15532306, study PRJNA645909) | rock metagenome | isolation source: weathered quartz diorite | place: Puerto Rico | collected 2017-06-21
CCGGGGGCCGCTATGGAGGCGGGGAGGGGCTTGGTCACACTCTTTAGGCAGCAACATCGGCTTGCCGGCCAGCGGCTCGCTGTCACGGGATTCGAAGTTGCGATGAAGTCGCCGCCTGTTCCGTGGGTGAAGGCGCCGGGATTCGAGTACACGCTCGGCGGAGCTCGTGTCGAGGGGAAGACTCGGTGGTGGGGAGGATTGCGATGGCGACCGTGAAAATGGAGGCGCTTTGCAGGCTAGTTCGTTTCGAGGCTACCGACGACTACGCACTGTCGGGGTTGCTCTACGAGCCGGTGCGCCGCACGAAGCGCGCGATCGTCTGGCTGCACGGCACCGGCGGCGCTTCCATCTTCGACTCACGCCGCACGAACATCCTCGGCGCAGAATTCACGGCGCGCGGTTTCGCGTATTTCCCGTTCAACAATCGCGGTGCCCATCTGATGCGGCGCAATGGAGGGATGGCTTACGAGCGCATTCGCGACTGCGTGCATGACATCGACGGCGCATTGCGCGAGATCCGCCGGCGCGGCTATCGCGACATCACACTCGCCGGCCACTCCACCGGTGCGAACAAGATCGCAGTCTATGATCATCGCAAGCCGCGTAATCACGTGAAGCGCTACGTGCTGCTCGCCGGCGGCGACGACACGGGTGCAACGGCCGCGATGCTCGGCAGGAGATTCGAGCACGTGCTCACGCTCGCGCGCGATCGGAAAAACAGCGAGGAGCTCGTCCCTGTGAGGTTCTCGCCGCTGCCGATGAGCTGGCGCTCGTTCTACGACATGAACAACCCTGACGGAGACTACAACGTGTTCCCGTTCGGCGAGATCATCCGGCGCAAGCGACTCTCGCGAAAGCCACTCTTTCGCTACGTCCGCGCGATCCGCAAACCGTCGCTCTACATCTACGGCGAGCACGACGAGTATTGCTACGACGATGTTCCGCGCTGTGCCGCGATTCTTTCGGAACACGTCGGGCCGAGTGCCGAGATCGTGATCATGGAGGACGCCGATCACGGCTTCGGCGGAAAGGAGCCGGAGCTGGCGGAGCTCATTTCGGGCTGGGCGCAGTAGCCCGAATCCTCGCCACGAACTCTTTCGCCAGATCGTTCGGAATCGGAATCGTCAGGTTGTAGTGCGCGAGTTTCCAGGCGCCGCCGATCCGCCGCAGCACGCCCGTTCCGCGGCATGTGCCGTAGCTCGCCGAATCGAGCGCTTCATCGAACCACGCGACATCTCCATGCACGATGACGTTGCGATGGCGCGGGGTGAAGGTCCACCCTTTTCCCTTCGAGAAGTAGGGATGGGCGAAGGTGCGAAACGAGGCGAGGTCCCATCGCTCCGTCGCGTCGGTCCCGAGAAAGACGAACTCGGGCGCCATGGCGCCGAAGTAGCGTTCCTCGTCGGCGGCAGAGGCCGCGCGATGCCAGTCATCGACGACGCGGTTTACGGATGACGTCTCCTGTTGTACGTTGACCGTCGCACAGGAGATCGCCAGGAGGCACGACGCAAGCAGAATCATTCGCATGCGAACGATTGTATGCAGACCCTCTCCCCAGATGATGTGAAACGAGTCCGGACGAGTGTGGCGAAAGCCCATGCACTCGCCGCTGGCCGTTTTCACGAAGTATTCGATCGTCAGATCGATGTCGAGCCGAACGACCGCATCCGCGTGCATCTCGAGATCCAGGCATCCGCGCTGCTCGAAACCGCCGAGGGCGTCCATCTGCGTGACGGCCGCATCCGCTATCACGTGCGCGAGGACCGCACGGTCACTCCGTTCGTCATCGATGGCGAGCCGATTTTTCCGCACTTCACGATTCGAAAAACGCCCGCTGCGATCTTCGAGTATTGGCTCATCGTCTCCGAGATGCTGGCCTCGCCAGGGTGGGCGATGACGAAACTGATCACGCAGCCCGGCGAGTACGATGACGCGCTGCGCCGCATGCGCGGGCCGCAGATCGTGCGTGCGATTCCGGGCGTTCTTCTCCCTGCCGTCGACTGGCGTGACGACGGGACGTCCGCGCTGCACGCGACGGTCTACACGCGCGCCGGGGAGGAGCGGATCGAGCGCCGTACGCTGCTGCTCGATGCCAGCAACGAGTTCCACTTCCACTCGCGCGAGCTGATCGCCGAAGCCAAAGGCGGCGTGCCGGTTTAACGTGCGATCTGCGCGAGGATCTCGAACGACTTCAGCTCGTGGCCCAGGAAGTTGCGGCGAAGAGTGCCGGCAAGGGAGCGCACTTCGAACAGCGTGTCCTTCTTGATCGCGCGTGCCGCGAGCTCCGTGACGGACAGCTGCGCGATCGCGTCCAACGTCCCGGCCACTTCGTTCGGAACGACGAAGGTGTCGCGCCCCGCGCACTGCGAGCAAACGAAGCCCTGCACACGCGTATCGAATCGCAGCGGCCGTTCGAGCGGCTCGTGGCACTCGATGCAGTTCCTGGTGGAGGGAAAGATGCCGGCCAGGCGAAGGATCCAGATCTCGGCATAGGCGACCACTGCGATGGGTGACGCCCCTTCGAGCAACGCTTCGGTCGTGCGATCGAGCAGGCGATACAGCAGCTCCGCAGGATCGCCGGCTTGCGCAAACGTATCGACCATCTCGGCGATGTAGGTTGCCGACACGCTGCGCAGCAGGTCCTGCTGCGCCGGAAACAGCGACCGGATCAGATCGATCGACTCGATGCGCACGACTTCGTCGCCTTCGCGTTCGATGAAGCCGATGCGCACTTTCGCCAGCGGCTCGAGGGCCGCGCCGAAGCGCGAGCGGAGGCTTCGCGCGCCATAGGCCCAGCCCTTGCGCTTGCCGTGGTCAGGCGTGATGAAGACGACCATCTTGTCCCGCTCGCGTGCAGCGAACGTCTGCAGAATGATCGCTTCGGTTCTCTCCGGCTTCACCATCACAGCGTACACTGAGGCGAATGTCCGATCCCGTCTTCATCCATCCGGCTGAAGCGCGGAGGCAGTTTCGCGAGCTGGCGGAGAGCGACTTCGGAAATGAGCAGCTCGCGCGCGGCGCGCTGCTCATCGCGCTGGAGGACTACCGGCAACTCGACGTCGAAGCGTACTTGCGCCGGCTCGATGAGCTGGCGGAGCGCGTCGAGCGCCATTCCGTTCACGGCGAGCCGCCGATCTTCCGCCTCGGTCACCTGCACGCGGAGATGTTCGATCGCGATCGGTATCGCGGCGACGAGGCGAACTACTACGACCCGCGGAACGCCTATCTCAACGAGGTGATCCATCGAAAGATTGGGATTCCGATCGCGCTGTCGATCATTTTTCTGCACGTGGCGCAGCGCGCCGGACTCCATGCCGCCGGGGTCGGCTTGCCGGGACATTACATCGTGAAGGTGCGCTTCGAGTTGAACGAGGTCTACGTCGATCCGTTCAACGGAGGCGCGACATTGACCATGAACGAGATCGATGAGCTGCTCGCCGGATTATCGGGCGGGAAGGTGCGGCTCGCGCCCGAGCATCTGCGCGCATGGAGCGCGCGGCAAACGCTGGTCCGGCTGCTCGCGAATCTGGAGAATATGTGGAGCCGCGCCGGCGATGCGAGAAAGGCACGCGCAGCGGCGGAGCGAATCGCGATTCTCCAGCCATGAGATGGGGTCAGGTCGAAAGTCGAAACTTCGCTCCACGCATCGTGGATCGATTCAACACTCCGTAGAGCGAAGTTTCGACTTTCGACCTGACCCCATCCCTGATTCGATTGCGTACCAATCTGGTATCCTTACGGTGATGAGCAGAACTGTCCGCTCTGCAGTACGCTCGACCGTTGCGCGCACGATTCGCTTTCCGGCTGGACTCCGGGACAGGATTACTGCCGACGCTGAGCGATGCGGGAGGAGCTTCGAGGCGCAAGTCATCGCGCTGCTGCGGCGACACTACGGCGAAGACGTCGATATCGCCCCGACCTCATCGGAGATTCTCGCCCTGGCGGCATCCAGCGTCGCAGACTTCTCGGCTGCTGACCTGCGGGCGCTCAGCATGAGACTCGAAGAGCCTCGTCATTCGCGCAAATGACCGGCGAGCCTGTTGTTCTGGACACGGATACGTTGTCTGAGCTCAGCCGCGGGAACGCCAACGTCAACGGCCGTGCTCGCGAGTATCTGGATCGATTTGGACGGTTGACGATCACGGCCGTCACTGTCTTCGAACGGCTGCGAGGATATCGGAGCGCGATTCGCCGCGACCGGCCGTTCGAATCACAACTGCAGGCCTTCGTCGTGTTCGTTGGCAGCTCGATCGTGTTGCCGTTCGACGAGGGTGCGGCGATCATTGCCGCCGAGTTGTGGGCCGCTGCTCCGAGACGATTGCGGCATAGTCTCGGAGACATTCTCATTGCCTCGATTGCCGCCTCGCGTCAGCTGCCGCTGGTCACCAGAAACCAGCGCGACTTCATAGCACTTCGAGATGCCGCAGCGATCGACCTGCGACTGCTGGACTGGTCGAAACCGCGGCGGTAAGGCGAATCACCCATCCCTGTGCTACTCTCTCGCCGCGATGCGCGCGACTTCCAGCTGGTGGTGGTACTGCCGATAGACTCGGAGCGCGAGCTGCGCCCCGGGATGGAAGGGGCGCGCGATCACGATCGAAACTGACACGACCCCTTCCCGAACGGGAAGGGGTTTTTCATTTTTGACGCATATGAAACTGGTCGCAACCATCTACGAAGAGACGTTCGATGCGGCGCTCGCCGCGATGCGGAGTTGCGGCGGCTGCGACATGATCGAGCTGCGCGCTGAGCGTTTCGGCGTGATCGATCTCGATGCCGTCCGTGCAGCGACGAAGAGGCCGGTGATCCTCACGTATCGCGGCTCGTGCGCACCCGAACCGCAACGCGCGCTCGAGGCGGGCATCGACTTCGTCGACATCGAGTGGCAGCCGGAGCTCGAGATCGCGATTCCGCGCGAGCGCGTCGTTCTCTCGCACCACGACTACGAGTCGATGCGCGAGCTGGAAGAGATCGCAGAGCGCATGCTCGCGTTCGAGTGCGCGCATACGAAAATCGCCGTGACGCCGCGGACGCTGGAAGACAACCTCCGGTTGCTGAGCCTGCGTGGGATCAGCGTGATCGGGATGGGCGAGCGTGGACTCTATTCGCGCATCCTCGCGCCGTTCCTCGGTTCGCAACTGACGTTCGTCGCGGCCGGGACGAGTGCAGCGCCCGGCCAGTTGACGCTGGAGCGCGCGCTCGCGATCTACGGCGAGCAGCGCGACGAGCTGCACGCGTCGCACCTCTTTGCGATCGCCGGCAATCCGGCGGGCCACAGTCTCTCGCCGTCGATTCACAACCCGTTGTTCCGCGCACATGGAGCCGATGCCGCGTACACGATCGCGTCATTCGAGACATTCGAGGAGATCGGCGCTGCACTGCGGCGCGGAGATCTTCGCGGACTCAGCGTCACCGCTCCGTTCAAGGAGATCGCGATGCAATATGCCGATCGCATCGGCGACAACGCGCGCGACGCGGGCGCGATCAATACACTCGTCCGCTCGAGCGACGGCACGACGTTCGGCGACAACACCGACGTCGACGGGTTTCTCGCCATCATCGGCAAGCTGCGGCGTGTCGCCATCGTAGGTGCCGGCGGGACCGCGCGTGCGGCGCTCGTCGCCTGCAAGCGAATCGGTGCCGAGGTGCGCGTCTTCAATCGGAGCCGCCGGGGGATTCCAAGTGAGCCGCTCGAATCGATTCATAGTTTCGACGGCGATCTCATCATCGACACGCTGCCTGTCGCGATCGAGCTGCCGAACCGTCCGACGATTACTGCACGCTATCCCGGCGGAGGCGAAGCGCTTCTGCGCGCCCAGGCCGTACGCCAGAATCAGATCTTCCTCGAGGCTATCCGATGAATCTCGCTGAATTGCGCAAGCAGTACGACGTCATTCCAGTGGTTCGCGAGTTGAGCGCCGACGCACTCACGCCGCTCGCCGCCTTCTCGGCGCTTTCACCGGCAGGGACCGAGGCGTTTCTGTTCGAGAGTGTGGAGCGAGGAGAGAATCTCGGACGCTACTCGTTCGTCGGATTCGATCCGCGCCGCACGCTTCGATTCGATCGCGATACGCCGAATCCCGCGGAGCTCCTCAACCAGGAGCTGCACCCGCTGCGCGTCTATGCAGAGGAAAAGCTCCCGCCGTTCTTCGGCGGAGCAGTGGGCTACTTCGGCTATGGCGCCGGCCGCTGGTCCGAGCGCATCCCCGATACCCATCCGGATGACCTCCACGTCCCTGATGCGACGCTGCTCTTCTTCGACAACGTCGTCGTGTTCGACCACGTGAAGCAGAAGCTCTACGTGATCGCGAACATCTTCGCGAGCGATGAGGCATCGACGATCGAGAGCGCGAACGCGCGCATCGACCGCGCGCTCGAGCGGCTGCGCGGCGCGAGTGTCGACCTCCTGGAGTTTCCTCCGGACCTGGCGCCGGAAGCGATGCAGTCGAACATGACGCGCGAGCAGTTCGAGGCGATGGTGCGCGAGGCGAAGGAGGAGATCGTCGCCGGCGAGATCTTCCAGATCGTCGTCTCGCAGCGTTGGGAGGCCGAGTATCCGACCAGCGAAGCACTGACGCTCTATCGCACGCTTCGCTCCGTGAATCCGTCGCCGTACATGTTCCTGTTGCGCACGAACGATTGCACGCTCGTCGGCGCGTCGCCGGAGATGCTCGTGCGTGTCACGCATGGAGTGGCCGAGGTGCGGCCGATTGCAGGGACGAGAAGGAGGGGAGCGACGAGGGAAGAGGATGCGGAGCTCGAAGCCGGACTGCTCGCCGATCCGAAAGAGCGTGCCGAACATCTGATGCTCGTCGACCTTGGGCGCAACGATCTGGGACGCGTCTGCGCGAGTGGAACGGTCGAAGTCAGCGACTTCGCACATATCGAGCGTTACAGCCACGTCATTCACATCGTGACGAATGTGCAGGGGTCGTTACGCGAGGAGTGCTCGCCGGTTGACGCATTCCTCTCCGCGTTTCCCGCCGGTACGGTCAGCGGGGCGCCGAAGATCCGTGCGATGGAGTTGATCGATCGCTTCGAGCCGACGCGGCGCGGCCCGTATGCGGGGGCGGTTGCGTATGCAGGCTTCTCCGGCAATCTCGATTCGTGCATCACGATCCGCACGATCGTGCTCGCGAACGATCGCGCGTACGTGCAGGCGGGCGCGGGGATCGTGTACGACTCGGATCCGGCGAAGGAGTACGAGGAGAGCGAGAACAAGAGCGCGGCGCTGAGGAAGGCGATCGCGATGGCGAGGGTAGTAGCACGATAGGGACGTATGGGTGGTCTACCTGTCCGTCCCATTCGTCCCATCCTCAAACACCACCCGCTGCACTCCCGCCGCATGCAACAACTCCGCGATCCTCACTTGCGCGTTCTCTTTCGCGAGTTGCAGGATTCCGCGCCGCATCGCTTCGCTGCGCACGCCGCCTTCGGCATGAAGCCGCGCGCGGCCTTCGAGTCCCGGATCGGCGCGTCGGAGCAAGCCCGTCTTGCGTGAGACCACACGAGTCTCGCTGTTGTCGATGCGCGTCACGAGAACGATCGGCGAGGGGAGGTGCACGATCACGGTTCCATCGAGCCTGCGATGGATGTCGCCATCGTGCAACGTCGCGAGGTCGACGCCGGCGATCACATCGCCTGCTGCATAGAGCGTCAGCTCATCGCCGCCGAACATGTTGGGCACGAGCTTGTACTCCTGCGTGATCGTGCTGACATGGACGACGTGCATCGATGCCGTCTCGAGCCGATTGAGATTCCGGATACGCGTCGTGACGGCGCCGAGGTCGACTTCGGTCTCGACGGGTTTGGTGACATTCGTAGCGGTGTGCCATGCGCGGGACAGCAGGACTCCTACTGCGATCAGCGAGATGGCAAGGAGAAACAGGGCGAATCGCCGCACGGCGTACTGAATGGTCATTCAGCAGAAATTGCTTGCACTCAATCCTTTGAGTGCTATTCTTGGGCCCTCCTCGGTAAGGCTGAAAGAAGGGTTCAAGAGGCCGCAAGTGCCTCCCCGCGATCCGCCTGATTCAGATCTGTAAATTTTCCCCAGTCAGCACTTTGTACGCCTCGAGGTACTTCTCGCGTGTTTTCATGACGACCTCTTCAGGCAATTCCGGTGCCGGCGGATTCTTGTCCCAGTCCGTCGTTTCCAGCCAGTCGCGCACGAACTGCTTGTCATACGACGGCGGATTCTGACCGACGGAGTACGACTCGGCGGGCCAGAAGCGCGATGAGTCCGGTGTGAGGGCCTCATCGATCCAGACGATGCGGTCGCCGATCAAGCCGAACTCGAACTTCGTGTCGGCGATGATGATGCCGCGTGACAACGCGAAGTCCGCGGCGCGCGAGTAGAGCGAGAGGGTGAGCTCGCGCAGTTTCATCGCGAGATCACTGCCGACGATCTCCGCCATCCGCTCGAACGAGATGTTGATGTCGTGGCCGGTCTCTTCCTTCGTCGCCGGCGTGAAGATCGGATTCTGCAATTTGCTCGCGGTCGTGAGCCCCGGCTCGAGCTCGATGCCGCACACTTTGCCTGTCTGCTTGTACTCCTTGAGTCCGGAGCCGACGAGATAGCCGCGCGCGACGCACTCGACGGGAACGACGCTGCACTTCTTCACGAGGACGCTGCGGCCGCGTAGCTCGGGATGCGCGCGCACCTCCGAGGGGAAGCGATCGAAGTCGGTCTCGAGCAGATGGTTTTCGACGTCGTCGAACTTGTTGAACCAGAAGGTCGAGATCTGCGTCAGCACTTTCCCTTTGTCGGGGATGCCGGGCGAGAGGACGACGTCGAATGCGGAGATGCGATCCGTCGCGACGAAGAGAAACGAGTCGTCGAGCTCGTAGACGTCACGGACTTTTCCGCGGCGCGCGAGTGGCAGTGGCAGAGAGGTTTCGCTGATTGCGCTGCTCATGAGGCGCGGATTGTACATGTAGGACAGGCGCCCTCGCCTGTCCTCCCGACGGTGACAGGCGAGGGCGCCTGTCCTACACAGTCACGGCGCCACGATCACGCCGTGTCTCGTCGCCGTTTCGCGAATCCCGCGTGCGAAGTTCACATCGATCTTCTTTCCGGGCGAGAGCAGCGCATCCGTCGCGAGGGCGCCCTTCGAGAAGAGGACCTTTGCGCTCGCGAGCAGCGCGGGCGATTGATACGTCGGATCACCGGAGAGCTGATCGATCGTCGAGACGTAGGGGAACACGACGGCCTGATGCGACGGATCGACGACCCTGAACTCGATCGAGCCGCGGTCGACTTCGACCGGCAGGCGATCCTGCATGTGCCCGAGCGGCGGCAGGATGAACGGGATGTCCTTGCGCACGACCCTGCCGTCATAGTCGTAGACGCTCACGTTCATCGTGACTTGCGAGCGCCCGAGGTTGACGGCGCCGACGTTGGTGCGCCAGCCCTGGCTCGCGATGTTGCGGATGCCGTGTGCGACCGCGCTGATGCCGTCGAATTGATAGTCCATCAATCCGGTCCAGATGCCGGGAATCGTCTGTCCGTAGGTTCCACCCGCGACGTTGTTGAACGTCTCGGAGTGAACGAGGATCGCGCGCGAGATGACGTCGTTCGGCACGCCGGGATTGTCTTCGGGGAACGTGGCGACGAGCAGCGCACCGCCGCCCGTCATGTGGAACACGTCGGCGAGCACGTTGTCCCAGAGAGCGACGGCGTTGCGAGGAATGTCGACGAGCACTTCGTTGCCTTTGCCTCCGCCGCTGGGCATGAACGTGATGCTGACGCGCAGCGGGTAGTCGAGCTGCGGATTGAAGATGCTGAGGCGAGTCTGCCAGCGCGTGCCGAACGCTCCCGGCGCATTCGCGGAGGCGGGGACGACGTACGTGTCGTTCACCTGTGCGGCGAGCGGCAGCGCCATGGCGCTGAAGAGGAGGACGGCGAGGAGGCTCTTGCGGTTGATCACGGTCGATTCCTTTCGAATGACTTCGAGCGCCATACTGCGACGGCTGTGCCGAGGTGGGCCGTGAGAGGAAGCACCTTCGCGTGGAGAAAGTTCTGTCCGCATTCAGGGACGGTGTTGTCTTCGTGGAGGACAGGCGCCCTCGCCTGTCCACCCGCCGACAGGCGGGGGCGCCTGTCGTACACTTCGGCGATGCAAGTCTCCGATCGCGTCCGCAACGTCGTTCAGTCCGATATCCGCCGCATGTCCCGCGAGTGCGAGCGTGTCGGCGGCATCAATCTCGGTCAGGGCATCTGCGATTTGCCCTCGATCCCTCAGCTGGTCGAAGGGGCGTGCGAAGCGATCTCCGCATCGAAGTCGACCTACTCGAAGTTCGAAGGCATCGATCTCCTCCGCGAGAAGATCGCGCGGAAGTGCGAGCGGTTCAATGGATTCAGCGTCGATCCTGCGACGCAGCTCGTCGTGACGATCGGCTCGACGGGCGGCTTTGCGACCGCGACGATGGCGACGCTGAATCCGGGCGACGAAGTGATCCTCTTCGAGCCGTACTACGGCTATCACCTCAACACGCTGCGCATTCAGGGCATCGAGCCGAAGTTCGTTCCGCTCAGCGCGCCCGATTGGGCGATCGACTTCGATGCGCTGCGCGCCGCGTTCACGCCGAGGACGCGAGGCATCGTCGTCTGCACGCCTTCGAATCCCTGTGGAAAGGTGTTCACGCGGGATGAGCTGGAGAAGATCGGTACGCTCGCGCGCGAGCATGACGCGTGGGTCTATACCGATGAGATCTACGAATACATTGTCTACGACGGACGAGAGCATGTGTCGATCGCGTCCATCGAAGCGTGCCGCGAGGTTGCGATCACGATCTCAGGCTTCTCGAAGACGTTCTCGGTGACCGGCTGGCGGATCGGCTACGTCGCCGCGCCGCCGCGAATCGCCGGGCCGATCGGGCTCGTGAACGATCTCTTCTACGTCTGCGCGCCAACGCCGTTGCAGTGGGGAATCGCGCGCGCGCTCGACATCGGCGATGACTACTACACGAACCTCGCGTCCGACTACGAGAAGAAGCGCGACATGCTCGCCGATGCGCTCCGCGAAGCGGGTTTCACTCCGTATGTGCCGCAGGGGGCGTACTACATGCTGGCCGAAGTTCCGGAAGGCGCGGGCGATGACAAGCAGGCAGCGCAGTCGCTGCTGGAAGAAGCGCGCGTCGCCTCCGTCCCCGGATCCGCCTTCTACGCTTCGGAGCGTGGCAGGAAGCTCCTGCGGTTCTGCTTCGCGAAGGACTTCGACGCGCTCGAGGAGGCATGCCGCCGCGTGCGCGCATTTCGTCGCGTCGGAGCGGCGCACGCGTGAGCAGGGGAGGCCTGCGCCGCAAGACGGTACAGCAGACGCGCCCATCGACATTCTTTATCGTGGCGCTGGGGATCGCGGTCCTGCTGCTCCTGTGGGGAGCGTGGGTGCTGGTGCATCGTCCGGTTAGGATCGGAACCGCGGGGCCCGCGCAACCGCGAGCCCGCGCAACCTACTTCTTCATCTCCGCCAGCACATCCTCCGCGTGACGTTCAGTATCGACCTTCTTCCAGATCTTCTTGATCGTTCCGTCGGGACCAATCCAGAACGTCGTGCGGGCCACGCCCCATGACTTCCGGCCGTACATGTTCTTCTCTTTCCACACGCCGTACATCTTGGCAACGTCGGCCGTCTCATCGGAGAGCAGCGGGAAGTTGAGGTCGTACTTCGACTTGAACTTATCGTGCGAGGCGATCGAGTCGGTGGAGACACCGAGAACGACCGCGTGTGCTTTCGACATGTCGGACTCGTGATCGCGGAACGAGCACGCTTCCTTCGTGCAGCCGGGCGTATCGTCCTTCGGGTAGAAGTAGAGGATGACGTCTTTGCCCTTGAACTCCTTGAGTGTGACGTCCTTGCCCCGTGTCGAGGGTAGTCTGAAGTCGGGAGCTTTGTCGCCGGCTTTCGGTTCGTAGTAGTCCTGCATGCGGCGGAATTTATCATCCCTCGTCATCCTGAGCGAAGCGAAGGATCAACGACGGCGTCGCGCGACCTGATGAATGAGCAGACTTCATGGCGCAGCCGATCCGCGCGCTTGCGATGTGGATCCAGGACCGCTTCTTGTCGCGAATCGTCGCGGCGCCGTCGTTGATCCTTCGCTTCGCTCAGGATGCACTACCCATCAGTTCACGGCGCTGCCGAACAACACCTTCTCGGCCACGAGTACCGCATTCAGCGCGGAGCTCCGGCGCAGGTTGTCGCACACGGCCCACACCCAGAAGCCGCCGCGAATCGACGGGTCGGACCGCACTTCTCCGATGAGCACCTCGTCCTTTCCTGCTGCGTCGATCGTGCCGAATGACTGGTCGCCTTCCGGCAGTGCGATCGCGGCGGAAGAGCGGAACGCCTGGAGGATCTTGTCCGTCGTCAGTTCGCTCTTCGTCTTCACGAACAGCGAGAACGTATGGCCGTGGAAGATCGTCCCCTGCGTCACGAGCATCGCGAGCTCCGTGCGGGGATCGATGAGCTCCTTCACCTGCTTCGTGATGAACTCCTCGTTGTGCTCGATGGCGGGATAGAGATTGAATGCCAGCTGCCTGTCGAAGATCTCCTTCGGCACGCTGCTGATGTTGAGCACGCTGATCGTCTGGCGCGCGAGCTCTTCGATGCCGGCCTGCTCGAACTCCGATGCCGGCTGCACGACGGTCGCGGTGCAGAACTCGATCGGCGTCACGCTCTCGATCTGATGCAGGATCAGCGCGAGCGGGATCGCGACGGGATGGGGCGACACGAGCAGCCGGTCGTTCTCATCGACGTTCTCGAGGTTGATGCCGGCTACTGCCAGCTTTGCATCTTCGATGGACGTCGGTTGCGAAAGATCGATTGCGACGAAGCCGGCTGCCTTCTGCTTCGCGATCCACGGCGCGTTCGCACTCGGTGAGCCGCAGAAGAAGACGAGATCGAGATCCTCGAGCTCAACGTCGGAGACCTGCGCGACGACGGCAGGCTCATCTTCGACATCCGTCAGCGCACCGGCCTCCTCCTCGGTCGAAGCAAGAAGCGCGATGCGATCGAAGGGAAAGGCGCGGTCGCGGAGGATCGTCTTGATCTCGTTCCCGACGAGCGTCAGCGGATTGATGATGCCGAGGCGGTAACCTTTTTCGGACTTCGGTTGGGGCATGGCGTGGGTTTTATCACAGGGCGCTGGGGCACTGAGGTGCTGGGGCAATCACCCATGCTCCGCCGCCATCGGCGGAGGCGCTCCATCCACATGCGGCGAGGGGAACGCGATCGACCATAACCTCGCCATCGGGCCCGACAGCAGATAGAGAATCGCGCCGATGAAGAAGAACTCGCGCGGCCACTTCGCGGCGACGCCGAGAATGAGGGCGAGGACGAGGAAGTAGATCAGCGAGCGCTCTTTCTGCAGATTGAGTCCCTTCTGCGAGCGGTAGCGGATCGGCGACACCATCGAGAATGCCACGGCGATCGTCGTGATCAACATGACCGTCGCGAAGCGCTCGTCCGTCACTGGTGCTGGCGCGTAATTGACGATCGACGCGAGCGTCAGTGCGCCGCCCGGACTCGGCAGGCCGACGAAGTAGCGATGATCCGTCTTGCCTGTCATTACGTTGAAGCGTGCGAGGCGCAGCGAGACCGCGACGAGGAACATGAACGCGATGCCGACGCCGAGGTTGTTGAGCGGACGAAGGCCCCAGGCGTAGACGAGGACGGCAGGCGCGCAGCCGAATGTGACGACATCGGCGAGCGAGTCGTATTCCTTCCCGAACTCACTCGTCGCATGGAGCTGCCGGGCGACGAGTCCGTCGAATGTGTCGAAGACTGCTGCGATGAAGAGGTTGATCGCTGCTTTGTGGAAGAACACGGCCGCACTTTCGTAGTGCAAGCTCGTGATCTCGTGAATCGCGTTGAACGAGTTGACGATCGAGCGGAAACCGAAGAAGAGATTGAGAATCGTGAACGACGTAGGGATGACGTAGATCCCGCGGCGAAGACCCTTCTTCAGATCCGGGCGTTTCATTCAGGCAGCTCCGCGATGACGGTCAGCGCGACCTTCACCTTGTCCTTCATGCCGACTTTGATGATCGCATTCGGAGGGAAGAACATGTCGACGCGCGATCCGAACTTGATCATGCCGACGCGCTCGCCGCGCGCCACTTCGTCGCCTTCCTTCTTGTCGAAGACGATGCGCCGTGCGAGCAGGCCGGCGATCTGTTTGAACGCAACCGTCGCGCCGCGCGAGTCCTGCACGACGATCAGGTTCTGTTCGTTCTCCGTCGACGACTTCTCCACCATCGCCGCGAGTTTCTTCCCCGGGTTGTACTTGTAGTGAATGATCCGGCCGGTGATCGGCGCCCGGTTCACGTGTACGTCGAAGACCGACATGAAGATCGAGACCTGCTTCGTCAGTCCGGGCCAGATCGCGCCGTCGGCGATGTCTTTGATCTGCACGACGGTGCCGTCGGCAGGCGAGATCACATCAATATGGCGTTCCGAGCCGCGGCGATGCGGATCGCGGAAGAAGTTGATGAGAAAGAGAACGAGGAGCCCGAGGATGATCGCGGCAATGGTCCACTGAATCAGAAGGGCGCCGGCGAAGAGGATGACGACCGGGATGAGGAAGATCCAACCTTCGGGCGCGAATCGCAGTTTGGGCATTCGCGGATCGTACCAGAGGTTACGCGGGCCCGCGGATACACGGGCTCGCGGTTTCTTGCGGGCTTCAATACCGCGAGCCCACGAGCCCGCGTGCCCTGCAAAATGAAAAAGGGAGCCGCGCGGCTCCCTTTGCTACAAAGACCAGCGATCTGTTACGCGACGTGCGACGCTTCGTACGAGCGAATCCGCTCTGCCATCTGATCCTTGAGGTGGAGTTTTCGCTTCTTCAACGTCTTCTCTTCGATTTCCTCATCGACTGAGACTTCCTTCTTGGTGCACAGTTCGTTGAGGCGATTCTCACAACGGTGATGCTCTTCGATCCATTCGCGGAACTCAGGATCTTCCGTTGTGAGAAGCCGTTGAATGTCAGCGATATTCGACATCGATCTCCTCCTTCGAAGTGACGCTCACGAGAAAATTCTACCACCGCGGAGCGAGAGGGGTGCTGTGCTGGTAAACTGCTGAGCCATTTGGAAATGTCGCGACGAATTCTCCTTGCAGTGCTGTTCGTCACCACCCTTTTGACCCCCTGGAGACGCGAGCTTCTCGTGGGGGACGAGACCAAGTACGGACAGGTCATTCGTGAAATGCGGACCACGGGAGCGTTTTTTCTTCCGACGCTCAATGGGACTCCGTTCACGCACAAACCGCCTCTGCACTTCTGGGCCATCGATCTGCTCACGTTTCCGCTCGGCCGCTACTCGATGTGGCCGTATGTGATTCCGTCGCTCGCCGCGTTCGCCTTCCTGCTTTGGCTGTTGAATCGAAACGCGGGATGGCTGGCGGCATTCGTCTGTGGAACCTCGTTCATGGTGTGGGGCTCTGCGCAGACCGCGCGGATGGATGTGAGTTTCACTGCGTTCCTTGCGCTCGCCGCATTTCTGCTCCTCCGATTCTTTTCGAATCGCGACCCCCGTGCGCTCCTCGCTGCCGGAATCGCGATCGCGATCGCGACGCTGATCAAGGGTCCGATGGCTCCCGTGATCATCCTCGTGCTCTTCGGGCTCGAGTGCTGGCGCCGGCGCGAAGTGCCGCGTGCGAACTATCTGCCGGCACTTGCCGCGATGGTCGTGATTCCGCTGCTTTGGGTCGTGCCGGCATTCGTGATCGGCGGCGACGCATACGCGCACGACGTGATCGTGAAGCAGACGGTCGGCCGCGCGTTTTCCTCGTGGGTGCACAAGATGCCGCCCTGGTACTACCTTCTTACTTCGCCCGCGGATCTCTTCCCCTGGTTTCTGATCGCCGCCGTCGCGATCGTGCAGGCGTGGAAGCGCGGAGGGGAGCGCGATCGGTTCTGTATCAACTGGATTCTCGCCGTGTTGTTGCCGTACTCGTTGATGTCGAGCAAGCTCGATGTCTACATGATGGCGATGATCCCGCCCGTTGCGGTGCTGGTTGCGGCCGCGGAAGGCCGTACCGTCACGATCGCCGTGCGTGTCACGCTCGCGCTGCTGGTGATAGCGGGAATCGCCGGCTGGTTCCTCGCGCCGGTTCCGTACGACACGCCGCTCGTGCATGGCGTGCTCGTCGTCGTCATCATCGCGAGCGTGATCGGAATGCTCGTCGGGACGAGACTTTCGTTAGGCGTCGCGATGCTTGCGATTTATGCCGCGGTCGTGATCGCGCTTCTCCCGATGGCGAATGAGCTCGCGACGACGCGCCCGCTGATCGCGGCGCTCACACGGCAGCATGTCGCTCCCACGGAGATCGCTCTCTTCTCGTGTCCGCAGCTCTGGAGCCGCGACATGCCGCTCGAGCTGGAGAAGGTGCACTATGTCGCACCGGAGGATCTCGGGCACATGCAGCCGGTCGTGATCGTCACGGCACGGAAGAATGCGCGGGAGATTGCCGCGCCGTTACGCGGCTATCGAGTCGTGGACACCGTGCAGATGATCGGGAAGCCATTCGATGTCTATCGGCGCTGACATGCTGGCGCGCCGCCGCCGGGTCGCAGCGGCCGCATTCGTGGCGCTGCTCCTGCTGTCGCTCTTCTGGCCTTCGCCCATCGTCAGGCTAAACCGTCTCTGCTGCAACGCTCCGTTAGACATCGACGAGCTCTCGTTCCTCGGCCGCGAAGCGCCGAGTTGGGACGTCGCGTTCTGGTGCCTCGCGGGATTGCTCGCGATCGCGATCGTGCAGAGTGGAGAGCGGGCGTCTCGCCCGCAGTCGCTGGGCGTCTCGCCCGGCGACGGTCTGCTGATCGGGCGGGACACCCAATCAGTGCGGGCGAGACGCCCGCTCTCCACAGCGTTCGCGGCTGCGACTCTGGCGGCAATCGCGCTCACCTTCGCAATCGCGCGCTTTGCCGACGCTCGCGTCACCGCGTGGGCGGAGGGGCTGCAATCGGAGACGACCGAGGACTTCGTTCGGATCTTCAATCGCCTCGGCGGCGGGATGAATCCCGTGCTGATCGTCGTCTTCTTCGCGCTCGCCGGGCTCTTTTACCAACATCGACGCTGGCTGGCATACGCGATCGCCATGGCGTTCGCGGGTCTTGGTGCAGGACTCGTCGCGCAGATCGTGAAGTTCGCGACGCTGCGCGCGAGGCCGGAGCTCTGGCTTGGTCCCTTTCAACACGCGCGCTCGAGCGCGAGCTCGTTTCCAAGCGGTCATACGGTCGGATCGTTCGCACTCGCCGGAGTGCTCTTCTTCGGCTCGCGCAACTGGCCGCTGCGCATCATCGCGATCGTGCTCGCGTCGGCAGTCGGCCTCTCGCGCATCTTCGCGTTCCGCCACTGGGCTTCAGATGTGTTCGCTTCGGCGGCTGCCGGACTGCTCGTTTCATGGGTTATTACGAATTTCGTGATCCGCCTCACAAGCGGGGAAAGAGAGCCCTCCTAGAATTCGCCCCCGTTATGAGTGCAAAACGTGTCTCTCTCATCAGCTACGACCTTCTCCGCGAGCTGTGCGATCACTGTCGCCGCGAGCGTTTTCATTTTGTTCCGATGGGTGATGCTCCCGAGCCGACTCTCTGCAGTCAGTGCGGCCAGCGCAGCAAGCTTGCCGACATGAGCGAAAGCGCGATCTGGCGCCTGGTGATGCAGCCCAACGGCGAAATGAAAGTCGTTCCCCTCCACGCGTAGTAGAGCGTCGCTGGCACCGAGGTATCATCGGTGTATGACGCAGCCGGTCATGGTTCCGAAGTACGCGCACAACGGGATCGCGAACATCTGGATCATCGATCCGGGAAAGCGCTCGCTCGAGGTCTACAGAAAGTTTCGGGAGCACTTCATTCCGATTGGCGCACACGCAGAAGCCGATCGAGTCTGGGCAGAACCCTTCGACGCGGTCGAGCTCGATCTCTCGCTTCTCTGGTTGCCGGAGTAAACGGCGTCACCGCGAGCCCGCGTCACCGCGAGCCCGCGAAACCCGTTACCCTTCCATTTCGGCGAAGCTGACGCTCACCAGGCGCGAGCAACCCGCTTCTTCCATCGTGACGCCGTAGAGCACGTCCGCCGCTTCCATCGTGCGGCGCGAGTGTGTGATCACGATGAACTGCGTGTCGCGCGACATGTCGCGCACGAGGCGGACGAAGCGTTCGTTGTTCACTTCGTCGAGCGGTGCGTCGACCTCATCGAGGATGCAGAACGGCGATGGCTTGTAGCGGAAGATCGCGAACAGCAGCGCGAGCGCCGTCAGCGCGCGCTCTCCACCCGAGAGCAATGCGATGGACTGATTCTTCTTGCCCGGCGGCTGCGCGACGAGCTCGATGCCCGACTCCAGCACGTCCTCTTCATCGAGCAATTGCATTCTCGCGGTGCCGCCGCCGAAGAGCGAGGTGAAGATCTCGCCGAAGCTGGTGTTGACGGCGGCGAAGGCATCGCGGAACAGCTCGCGCGACGTCAGGTTGATCTTGCGGATCGTCTGACGCAGCGACTCGATCGACTGCACGAGATCGTCGCGCTGCGTGCGAAGGAACGACTCGCGTCCCTCGAGCTCCTGATGCTCTTCGATCGCCAGCACGTTCACCGGCCCGATCTTCTCGAGTGAATCGGTCAACTTGTTGACTTCCGCATCGAGCTCTGCACGCGCTTCATCCGAAGCGGGAGGCTCGACATCGGCCAGCGCATCGATTCCTGCATGCAGATCGAACGAGATCTGCTCGCGCAGGATGTCGAAGGCGGACTTCGCATGATCGAGCCGGCGCTGCGACTCGAACAGAGAGTCCTTCGCCGTATTCCACAGCTCGCGCGAGGTCACGGCGCGCGACGACAATTCATTCACGCGCACGTCGAGGTCCGCGACTTCCGCCTCGAGAATCACGCGCGTTTCGGAAAGCTCGTGCAGTTTGCCCAGCGACTCATCGAGCTGACCGCGCGCGGTCTCCGCCGACGTCGAGGTGTCGCCCTGCTTGCGCGAGAGCGTATCGATCTCCTGATGCAGTTGCGTCGCGCGCGATCCGAGCGACACGACGATGCGCGAGAGATTCTCATGCTCGCGCGCTACGGCATTCACATTGCCCGACGCCGCTTCGAGATCGACGCGCGACTTCGATGCGACCTCCGTCGTCTCCTCGAACGCTGTGCGCGCCACCGCGAGCTGCTCTTCGAAGCCGCGGATCTGCGCCTGCGTGTCGCTCTCGCTCAGCTCGAGCGTCTGCAGTTCATCGAGCGCTGCCTTCTTCCGCCCCAGCAGCCCTTCCTTCTCCTCGGCGTAGAGCATCTGCTCCTCCGAGGCGACGGCGAGGTCTTTTTCGAGACGTTGCAGTTCGGCGGATGCGCGCTCGCGTTGATTCTTCTTGTCGCGCAGCTCCTGCTCCGTCGTCCGCGCGCGCTCTTCGGCGAGGATGCGCGTATCGTCCGCGGTCCGCAGCTGATCTTCGATCGTCTGCAGTTCCGCGGCGATCGACGTCGCGCGCGTCTCTTCACGGCCGACGATCGCCTCGAGATCCGACAGTTCGCGCTTCAGCGAGAAGACGCCAGGGGTCGCACCTTCGGCTTTTCCGCCGATGACCATCGGTCCGCGCACGATGTCGCCATCGAGCGTGACGAACGTCGCGTGGGGCCGCTCCTTCGCGCGATCGATCGCTTCGCGCAGATTGCCGACGATGTACGCCTCCGGAATCGCGTGACGCACGGCATCGGCAACGGGACCTTCACCGACGACGGAGTACGCCGCGTTGCCGCGACGAGTCCCTTCAGCGGTCGGAACGAAATCTGTGGTGATGAACGCGCCGCGTCCCGCTCCACGCTCGCGCAGCCTCCGGATCGCCTCGATTGCGGTGTTGGCGTCATCGACGACGACCGCCTTCGACACTTCGCGAAGCAGCGTGTCCAGCGCTGTTTCGAATCCTTCCGCAGCGCGCACGGCCTCCGCGGCCGCCGTGGCGTTGGGCACGAGCTCGAGCACGGCAGCGCGCACGGCCTCATCCTGCGATTCGAGCGAGGTGAGGAGCGTGCGCAGCGAGTCGATCTTGTAGGAGGTCTGCGAGACGCGATCGCGCGCGGTCGACAGCGACTCGCGCAGATTGTCGCGCCGGGACGAGAGCTCATCGCGGCGAGCCACCGCGTCGCGCGCAGCCTGCTGCGCCTCGGCCAGTGCCTGTTCGGCCTGCTGCACGCTCTCTTCCCACTCGTTTGCAATGGAGCGCGCGCCGTCGCGGCTCTCCAGCGCTTTGCGCGCAGTCTCGCCGAGCTTGGAGAGATAGAACTCGCACTTCTCGACCGCGATCTCGATCTGATGCACCTGGTTCCGCGCCTCGGAGATTCGTGCGATGGTGCGCATCAGCGACTCGCGGGAATCGGCGAGCGATTTTTCGAAACGACGAACCTCGTCGGATTTCTCCTGACGATCGCGCTCGAGTTGATCGGCGATATCGCGCAGACGATTGCGCTCCTGCTTCGAAGCCTCGAGCTGCGTCGACTTCTCTTCGAGCAGCGACTGCTGCTCCGTCGCCTCGCCTTCGAGAGATGCGATCTGCGTCCGCGCGCTTTCAATCCGCTGCACGAGATCGCCGAGGTTGGTTTCAGATGTCTGGAGGAAGGAGCGGAGACGCTCGACATCGGCGGAGAGTCGCGCGATGTCTTCGCGCACCGCGGATGCGCGCGTCGCCTTGCCTGCATGCGTCGTGCGCGTTTCCGCGAGCTCGGCTTCGTCCGTTCCGAGCTGTGCTGCGAGCTCGGCTTCGCGCGCCTGTGCTTCGGCGAGTGCGGCGTCTGATGCGGCCTGCTCGTCCTGCGCGGCGAGGATGCGGCCCTTGTAGAGCGCGCGCTTCGCGGTCGAAAGTTGTTCGCTGAGCTCCTTGTGACGGCGTGCTTTGCCGGCCTGGCGCTTGAGCGAGTTCAGATTGCGTGTGACTTCGGACAGCGTGTCGTCGATTCGCAGGAGATTCGCCTGCGTCTCTTCGAGCTTCAGCTCCGCGGCGCGGCGCTTCGTCTTGTACTTCGTGATGCCGGCTGCTTCTTCGATGAGGCGGCGGCGATCCTGCGGCTTGTTGGAGAGGATCAGATCGATCTTTCCCTGCTCCATCACCGAGTAATTGCGGATGCCGAGGCCGGTGTCCATCAGGATGTCGGAGATGTCCTTCATCCGGACGCGCTTGCCGTTGAGGCGGAACTCCGACTCACCGGTGCGGAAGACACGGCGATGGATCGTGATCTTGCCGTCATCGGCCATCGGATGATCGCTGTCTCCGTTGCTCGTGCCGAGCGTGAGCGTGACTTCGCCCATGGAGAGAGGACGGCGGCGCGCGGAGCCCTGGAAGATGACGTCTTCCATCGTCTCGCCGCGGATGTGCGAGGCGCGGTTCTCACCGAGGACCCAGATGATGGCGTCGCAGATATTGGATTTGCCGCAACCATTCGGGCCGACGACAGCCGTCATCGCGGCAGGGAAGTCGAGCTTGGCCGGGTCGTAAAACGATTTGAAGCCTGCGATTTCGAGCTTTTCGAGACGAAACATTTGTCCTGGACCGATTCTTTAGTAAACGCGGGATACTAGCAGCTTTTGAAGCGGTGGCGAGTAGTCGCTCCCCTCGCCCTGCGAAGCTGGGAGAGGGGCCGGGGGTGAGGGGCTGAAAGAACTCGACAGATTCCTCCAGCACGAGATCGACCTCGGCAGTTTCCCGAGCGCCGTCTACGCAATCGGAAGCTACGCTCGCATCGAACGTGAGAATGCGCTCGGGCACGCCGTTTCAGTCCCGCTGCGCATTCCGGCAACGCTCGACACGCTCTACGACTGCGCGTCGATCACGAAACCGCTGATTACGACGCAACTCGTGCTGAAGCTCGGACTGCTGGACGAAAGCATTCACGGCGTTCCCGTGCGGCGACTGCTGACGCACACATCGGGTCTTCGCGCCTGGATGCCGCTCTACGCGTACGGCGATCCGCTGCGGGCGATCCTCGAGCAGGGTCCGGAGTACGAGCCCGGCACGCGCGTCGTCTACTCCGATCTCAACTTCATTCTTCTCTGGATGCTGATCGGCCGCGACCGCTACGTTCGTCTTGCGCACGATCTCATCGGTCTCGGCGCCGACGCCCTACTCCAACCATCCGCTGCACTTCGTCCGCGGATCGCGGCCACGGAATGGGGACAGCGCTTCGAAGCGAAGCTGGCATCTCGGTACGACATCGCCGGTATGCGTCAGGGCCTGATGTGGGGGGAGACGAACGATGGCAACTCGCACCACATCGGCAACGGCACTGCCGGCAACGCGGGACTCTTCGCGACGGCGCGCGGCGTGTTTCGCATCGCGTCCGCGTTCGTGCGTAGTGAGTATGCGGGACTTGCATCGCGCAATCAGACGGAGGGGTTGAACGAGTCGCGCGGCCTGGGATGGCTCATCGGCTCGCCGGGTAGCACCCTGCCGCCATCAGCGTTCGGTCACACAGGATTCACGGGGACCTCGGTATGGATCGATCCGGCGCGCGAACGGATCATGGTGTTGCTCACGAATCGCGTGCACCCGTGCGCGGCACCGATTGCGATGCAACGGATTCGCGGAGAGTTCCATCGCCTGGCCAGCGGGGCCTGATTGCGGCTCAGCTCGCGGAGCGAGAACGACGAAGCAGCCTGTAGAGGAGCGGACGCCACACCATCCGGTACTTCACGGGGAATGAACCCGGATGGACTGACTCGGCCCAGGTTGCCTCGTAGCGGAGCGACAACGAGATCACGTTGTCCAGTGACTCGATGTAGTGCCACCAGAACGGAGGGATGTAGAGCATCTCACCGGGCTCCAGGATCGCTTCGAAGCGGGCCGCCTGTTCGATCCGCGGAAACGTACTCCGATCTGCATCGAGACACCTGGCCGGCAAGCGGCTTGCGCCGAGACCACCGGCGAGCGATGTGTCCGGATAGAGGTTGCCCGATTCTTCGGGGCCAAAGAGAACCACTCGCTTGCGTCCCGTGATCTGGCCCAGGAGGCCATGCCACGAGTCGTAATGCAGTGCTGTGATGTTTCCTTTCTGTCCCACCCACAAACCGGACGCGCCTGGAAAGAAGGGATGCCGGGCGACATTCGGGACATCCACGTCGTTGGCCAGTTTTCCGAGAGAACTCCAGCCGCCGCTTCCCATCATGTAGTAGCGAGCTCCTGTCGAATTCTCCGTGAAGACGATGTCGATGAGTCTCGCCAGAGACATGCGTGTCGTCGCACCGGCGAAGTACGACGTCAGAAAATTTGGATTTCCGTCGACGGTCGTATTGACGTCGATCTGCACGTCGCCGATTGTTTCCTTGAGCAACTGCGGCGTCCACGATGAAAGGGCGGGGAAGCGCGCAGTCATCAGCGCCGGTTTCCGCCTCGCAAACAGATCGGCGAAGTCGCCGCTGATCACCGCGTCAATGTCCCGAACGGCTCCGCTTGCGCCGCCCCGTCGCGTAAGACCCCAGCGATACGACATGGTCCACCAGGCAAAGGTGAACGGCAGCACTGCGACGTCGAACAAACGCGCCACTGGCCTGTTCATGATCCTTCCACTCGCCGGTTCGCGGCGGAGCCCGGGTCCGTTTCTTGGTTCGCCGAGCCCTCCTCCTGGGCGAGCGTTCGCGGCATGACGAATGTGAAATCGCTTCCCTCTCCCGGCGCGCTCTTGACGGTGATCGTTCCGCCGTGCATCTCGAGATAGTGCTTCACCAGCGTGAGGCCGAGACCGGTGCCTTGCCTGCGGCCGCCCTGGACCTGGCGGAATTGCTCGAAGATCAGCTCGTGATCTTTGGGATCGATTCCGATTCCCTGATCGATGATGGAGACCGCAATCGACTCTCGTTTCAGCGGCGATTGTTCTGCATCGAGCGCATGCGCCAGGATGCGGATGGACGCTGCGTCCGGTGAGAACTTCACCGCGTTCGAGATGAGGTTGTAGAGGATCTGCTTCAGCTTGATCGGGTCGGCCTCGACGAGGGTGACGTCTTTGGCGATGTCGACTACGAGCTGGATGCGCCGCGGCAGCGTCACACCGCGAACGACGCGGCAGATTCCTTCGATCATCTCCGGCACGCTCACCATTTCGGTATCGAGTGTCATCTTGCCGGCTTCGATCTTCGACAGATCGAGGATGTCGTTGATGATGCCGAGCAGGTATTCGCCCGAGGTATTGATATTGCGCAGGAAGCGCTGCTGGCGTTCCGTCAGCTTGTCGCTGACTGAAGAGTCGAGCACGCTCGAGAAGCCGATGATCGCGTTCAGCGGCGTGCGCAGCTCGTGGCTCATCGTTGCGAGGAACGCGCTCTTCGCCTGATTCGCCGCGTCCGCCGCCTCCTTCGCACGCAGCAACTCCTGCTCCGCGCGGATGCGTTCCTGCAGTTCCTGCTGTGCCGATGTATAGAGCCGCGCGTTCTCGATCGCGATCGCCGCCTGGCGTCCGAATGCGGTGGCGATGCGCAGATGCCGCTGGTCGTACGCATTCTTCGTCCGGCTGTCGAGCGTGAGCGCGCCGATGATGCGGTCGCGCACGACGAGCGGAATGCCTATGTTCGAGCGCACGGCGAGGAGGTCCGGCGTCTCGCCGGGCCAATCGTGGTCGCCCGGCTCGATGTCGAAGATGAAGGGGCGGGGGTCGGTCGCCAGGCGCTGGTTGTAAGGGTGATGGGCGAGATCGCGCGCGTGGCCGATTTCCATTTCGGGAAGGCCGCGCACAGCGATGACGCGCATCGACGTTCCCTCGACGAGCTGAATGCTCGCGCTGTCATAGTCGATCACACGATGGATCTCGTCGAGGATGACGGGCAGGACGAGGGCGACGTCGAGGCTCTCGTTGAGCACCTGAGCACTCGACTGCAGCCGTTCCGCCAGCTCACGCGACTGCGACTCCTCGGCGAACAGGCGCGCGTTCTCGATCGCGTTCGCGACCTGCCCCGCGATCGTCTCCAACAGGCGAACGTCCACTTCAGTAAACACGCGCTCGGGGTTGTCGGTGTCGACACCAATGGTGCCGATCGTTTCGCCGCGCACGATCAGCGGCGCGATCAGAATTGCCTGTGTGTTGCGCGACCTCATGATGTCGTGGATGGACCGCGTCATGGCGCTGGTCTGCGGATCGAGCACGATGAGCGGCTGCCCTGTCCGGATGACGTGGACCGACGACTCATTCCCTTCGGTCAGCGGGAAAATGATTCCGTTCGCGCTGCCGCGCTCCGAATGCGACGCGACGATGCGCAGCTCAGTCTTCGCGTCGTTCATGAGCGTGATGCCGCAGCTCATGCCGCTGAGAATCTCCGACGTTTCCTTCGAGACCGTTTCCAGCGCGCGATTGATGTCGACGACATTCGTCAGCGCCACCGCGATGCGATTCAGCACGGCGAGATGCTCCGCGCGTCCTTCCGCATCCTGCCGCGCCTCGCTCACTTCGCGGAAGAGCCGCTCCAGTTCGTAGTTTGCGTAGCGCAGATCCTGCTCTGCGCGCTTCACGTCCGTCACGTCGAGCATGACGCCGTGCGTCTCGATCGGCTTGCCGCCTTCGCGCACCGTTCGCGACTGGTTCTGAAACCAGAGCACGCGGCCATCGCGCGAGATCAGACGATGTGCAATGTTGATTTCTTCGCCCGTCTCGTCCTTGAGCCGGAGCAGTTCCATCGTCGCCGCGCGATCTTCGGCATGAATGACCTTCCACCAAAGGTCGCCGTCCTCGATCCATTCTTCGGGCGTGTAACCGAGCAGGCGCTCGACCTGCGGACTGATGTAGAGGGTTTTCGCCTGGACGATGGAGTAGCGATAGATGATCGTCGCCGGCAACTGCTCGACGAGCGTCCGGTACTCGCTTTGCGCCAGCTGCAGTTGCCGTTCGACCGCGGCGCGCTGTTCGATCTCTTCGTTCGCGGCCGTGTATAGCCTGGCGTTCTGGATGGCGACCGCGGCCTGTGCCGCGAAGGCGAGTGCTGCCCTGGCGTGAGTCTGCGTGTAGACATTTGGCTCGGTCTTGTCGATCGTGATCAGGCCGACGACTTCATCGCCAAGAAGCAGAGGCACGCCCATCCACCCGCGGATTTGCGAGGTGTATGGCGCCTCGAGGAACGACTGATAGGACGCAGCATCCGGGAGAATCAGCGGCTCACGAGTTCTGACGATCGTGCCGTTCGGGATGTTTTCATTCGTCAGATCGAACGAGATGCCGATGATCTGTTCCGAATTGTCGAAGCCGACTTCGGCGATGATCACCGAGCGATCCCCGCGCAGCGTCTGCACCGTTGCGCTGTCGCACGGAACGACTCTCTGCAACTGCTGGAGAATCGTCTCCAGCACTTCGGAGAGCTCGAGGGAGGAGGTGACTGCCTTTGCCGCTTCGAGCAGTGTCTCCGCGTGGTGGCGCGTGAGACGCTCTGCTTCGAACAGCTCCGCGTTGCGGATTGCGATCGAGGCGACGTCGGCGAAACGAGAAAGCGTCGTCACATCGAAGTCGTTGAACGGAGGCCGTGAGTCGGTTGCGGCGACGCCGAGCACTCCGCGGAACTTCCCTCCCAGGCGCAGCGGCACTTCGGCGACCGAGCGATATCCCGCGAGGCCACTGAGAATCATTCCGCTGGTTTCCGAAAGATCGTTGATCACCATCGGCTGCCCGCTCTCCCAGACGCGGCCGGCGATTCCTTCGCCGCGCACGATTCGCATGCCGACGGTCTTCTTCACGCCGCCGATCGTGTGACGGATGACGATCGCGGATTCGTCCGTGTCGAGTAGTCCGATGAATCCGTAGGAAGTCTCGAGGAGTTCGGTTGCGCGGTTGACGACGAGCTGCAGCAGCTCCGCCGTATCGAGACTTTGCATGAGTGCGGCGGTCGTCTCGTGCAGCACGGTGAGTGCACGATTCTCACGGAGGACGGACTCATCCGTGCTCACGTGAGAAGCCACAGCCGCTGGATCGGTTTGGCGCAACCCTAGTCCCCGGGGAAATCAATGATAGCTCGGAGATTCCAGTGGGGCGACAGGCGCCCTCGCCTGTCGGCTCTGCGGACAGGCGAGGGCGCCTGTCCTCCACCTCGGCCGTCAGCGGGCGAAATAGCTCCCCGGCGCCCACTGTGCGATTTTCTTTCGCAACGCAACCGAGCGCGTGATGTCGCCCGCGGCTTCTGCGAGCGCGGCGTACATCGAAAGCGTTTCGGCGAGCGACGGATCGGGATCGGTGTAGTCGTCGCGGAATCGTGTCTCGAGCAGCACGAGGTTGTCTTCGTAGAGACGGAGGGCGGCATCGCGATCACCCTGCTTGAAGAAGATGTAGGCGAGGCCGAGCGCCTGGAACTCCTGGATCTGCGGATGATTCGCGATCATCCACTCCATCAGTCTTCGCGCCTCATCGAGGTCGCGGCCGAGGTGGGCGAGGCAGAGTGCGATGCCTTCCCTGGCAACGGGATCACTCGATTGCCGGTAGATCGCGATCGCTTCATCGAAGCGTCCGGCGAGTTTCAGTGCATCGGCTTGATTGAGCGGGTGGGCCGCACTCACCGGCTTCTGTGCGCGCATGTAGGCGACGAGCCATCCGATGACGATGAGCGAGGCGACGAGAAGGAACAGCCCGATCATCGCGGGTGTGCTGGCGGAACTGTTGGTGCAGCGGCTGGTTGGGTCTGTGCCGCAGGTGCGACTGCGCCCGGTTCGACGAGCATCGTGCGCATTGTTTCCGAACTGCCGTCGAGCTGGTACTGCAGAGTCGGGATGGGCTGTGGAGCTTCGCGCGGCTGGTTCGACAGGTCGGCGATTTCCGTCAGCGGAACGGCCGGACTGGTGGTCGTCGCTGTTGCGTTGCGGGTCGAGACGTATTGATGAATCCCGCCGAGGGCAACGAGTGCGAGCAGAATGCTGGCGGCAATCACGATGCCCTGTCGCTGTCGCGCATACTCCAGAACGCTTTCGGTCGTGCTCACCTTTCGAGGGTGAAACATCTCCTCGAGGATCGACTCCGTGTCGAAGCGTTCTCCCGTGATGGGGTTTGCGCCGCAGTAGGGGCAGGCGCGAGCCGTCTGGTCGATCTTGCGCTTACACGCTGCGCAGAGCGCTTTATTCATTGGCACGGAATGATACTGCCGTCGAAAACTGTGCAGGTACCGGCACGCCGTTTTCGGTCGCTGGCTTGAAGCGCCAATTGTGGATTGCGGCGATCAATTGCGCAGTCTGTCCCGGTAACGATCCGTCGATGTCGACCGAGTGGACGCGGCCGTCCGCCCCAATGAGCAGTGTGAGGTGAATCGTCGTGTCGCGATCGACGCGTACGTTTCCGAACGAGATCGACTCCGCGCGTGGAGCCGTGCGAATCGACATCGCCTGCGGCTTCGGCGGTGGCGCCTCGTCGTTGCTCGCCGCCTGCACTGGTGGCCGCGGCCGCGGCTTGGCGTACACCGGCGCGGTGAGCAAACGCGGATCGGCAAGAGCCTGTTGCCGTTCGATCTTCTCTCGCGCGGCGAGTTGCTGGTATTCCGCCGAAGAGACTGCCGTTGCGTCGCTCCGCTGATATTCGCTCGGTACCCCCTGTGATGCATCGGGCGCAGGCGCGCTCGTAATCGGTGTCTCGGTAATCGGCGCGCTGGCATCGACCTGCACGAGATCGACATTCGCATGTGGTCCCTGTGGCGCACTGACTTGCGGCGGAGGTGCCGCGGTCTGTGACACCAGCGAGCCGCCGGTTTTCGCAGCCGTCTCTTCGGGATTCGCGCCGTGAATCAGGGCACCTAGCGCGAAGGAAACGAGTAGCAGCGCGACGCCGCCGCCCGCCATGTAGATCGTGCGCCGCTTGTCATGCTCTTCCGGTGGTACGTAGCTGTCCGCCGGCTGCGGTGATGGAGCCGCCGCTGTGGGCGTTTCGGCCTGATCCCAATTGCAATATGGACAGAGCCGCGCATGAGCGTCGATTGTGCGATCACAATGGACGCAGTGTTTCGAATCAGCCATCTCCTCCGTCGTTGTGCAACGCGAGTGCCGCATCGAGCCACCACACGCGGCCGTCGCTGGCGATTGCAAAGGCGTGGGGTGCAATGGATTGCGCAAGCCTCACGGACTTCCTGCGGTCGCAACGGTAGAGGCTGCCCGTCGCTGAGTCGTAGGCGACGAGGACGGCTCCGCGTGCCACGACGCGATCGACGCCTGTCGGGAAATCGGAATCGGAGCGCGAGGAGCCGCCGAGGCCGGTGAGACCACGGAAGAAGCCGCGGAGGAATGCATGACTGAACGACTCATCGCGATCGAGGAGCCAGACGCGCCTGGATGAAGGATCAGCAAGTGCAACGGAGCGTTGGGCGAGCTCGACGCTGACCGGTACCGCGCCTGTCTTGCGCTCGCCCAGCACGCGCATCGTGCCGGCATCGACTGTGACGAGTTTCGCGCTGCGTGGGTAGACGAGCCAGGCGCGATCGCCATCCACGCGCAGATCGGATGCGAAAGGCGCGACGACGATTGCTCGCGACGACATGATGTCGGCGAGACTGCCGGTGATCGGGGAGTAGACATAGAGCTTGCCGCGCGACTCGCGCAGCAAGTTCGCACCCGGGTCGACCGGGATGTTCCTGCCCGGCGCGGAAATGGTGTTCGAGTCGCGGTTGAGGATGTAGAGGTCGCGCCCGATGAAGACCGCGCCGATTGGAGTCTCGCCGGTCTTCACGCGACGGACTCTCCCCGTTGCCAGCTCGACGCTCACCGCGTCATTGGCGAGCGAGTCGATGACCGCGACATCATCCTGGCTCGCGACGGCGAAAGAAGGATTGCGGACACCCGCGACGCGCCAGCCTCCCCGCAACTCGATCGTGCCATCGGTGGCAACGACGATGCCTTTCGCGGTGGCGACGATCGACTGCGCGCCGGCAGTCGTCGCGAGAAGTGCGAGGAACAGGAGCCTTTTCATCGCGCCGGCTCCAGTCGGATCGGTTCCACGAGCAGCGACCCGTTCGAGACGCCGAGGAGCCGGAAGGTGAGGTGCAGCGGCTGGTTAGCTTCGAAACTGCCGTTGAACTTCATCGGCTCCGAGAAATGGAAGGGTACGCCGCCGATCATTCCCCGCTCGAGCGCGCCCTGCTCTCCCGGCTCGAAAACCGCGGTCGCGGTCAACGTGAGGCGATCGAGTGCGGCACGTTCTTCCGGTGTGAGCTCGTGAGTCAGCAGTGCGCGCAGTTCGTCCGGAGTGGCAGTCACCTGTTCACTGCCGCCGTGCAGCCATACGGGCAGTGGGCGCGAGATCCGCTCGAGGAGAAACGCGATCGCGGCGTTGTCGGGATACTTCGACGCCAGCTCTTTCGCGATCACGACGTCGCCGCGCAGGGCGCTGCGAATGCGCCCTCCGAGTGTGTCCTGTGAGGGGACGGGCGCCCCGCCGGTCCGCTGAGCGAAGCGAAGGTAGTCGTCCATCAGTGCAATCGAAAACGGATTTGCGTCGAACGCCGCGGCATAGTCGCTCTCACTCCGGGACAGCCGCGCGATCGCCGCCAGCGCTGCCGGCTCGTCATTGCGATCCTTCAGCACCTCCGCGTAGATGCTGCGAGCTCGTGCGATCTCGCCGCGCGCTTCGTACAGTGCGCCGAGCCGCAATCGTGCGCGATTGAGCAGCGACAGGTACGCGGCAACATCGCCGCGCGCCGACGAATAGATCTCGAACGATTCGCTCTTCGCGATCGCCTTGCGCAATGAGTCGAACTGCGTGGACTGCAGGTCAGCGATCACCGTCGAGAGCAACTGTTCAGATTCCGTGCTGCTCGGCAGCGTCGCTGCGAGCGTGTAGCGATACACATCGAGGTCGAGCCGGACGCCATTCTCCCGCTCGGCGATTGCGACCGCGCTCCGCGCAGCGCTCGTTGCTTTCGCCGAAAGGCCAAGGAGCGACATGGCGCTCGAATAGAGATTCCAGCTCTTCGCGTCGTCGCCCGCGTAGCGGATCGCCTCTTCGAATAGCGCAAACGATGCGCGCGCATCGCCGAGCTTCGCCTTCGCGAGTCCGGCATACGCAGTCGCCGTCGCGTACTGCGACAAGTTCGATGCCGCGCGCGCCGTCATTCGCTGCTTCTCAGCAAGCGCCAGCGCGTCGAGATACTCCGCGCGCGACCTCGCGTTCTCGCCGCGCGACAACCGCAGGTCGCCGAGATTCAGATGACCGGAGAGCTGCGAGAGAAAGTCGCGCGACTGCGCGAGTTGCTTCTCCATCCGTGCGATCTCGAAGTCGGAAGAGGGGCGGGTCTGGGCGTGGACGGGCAGCAGGCAGCCCGGAGCAGGCAGCAGACAGCAGGCAGCAGACAGCAGGAGGAATGCGAATCGCGCTCGCTTCATTCTGCGAAATATCCCTTCCTTGCCTGCACGACCTTCACGCCTTTGATCTCGATCGTTCGCCATCCGCGCTTCGTCGCATTGCTCTGATAGATCACCGTGTAGCGGCTGTTGATCTCCGCGATCACGTCGCGCAATGCCTGATTCAGTCCATCGCGCGATGTGCCCACCACGCGGCCTCCTGTGTTCTTCGCGGCACGATCGAGAAATCTGACGTGTGATGAGCCGAGGACGAGTGCGTCGAGTACATTGTTGGCCGTACTCACGCGCCGCAACGCCTCCTCTTCATCGAGCTCGCTGTTGCGGTCGCCGCCGTCTGTGATCACGATCGCGTACGTGCGGTGACCGCGCGGGATCGATGCGACCGCGTCTCGCAATGACGTTCCTCCCGACGGCGAGATCTCGAGCTTCGATCTCACTGGCAGTGCGAGGGCAGGCAGCACGTTGTGATTGAAGAGAATCAACTGAGCCGTATCGCCTGCGCGCAGCAGCGTCATCGACTCATTCACCGCGCGCAGTGCGGCCTCGAGCTTTCCCTCGCCCATGCTCAGCGACCGATCGACGACGAACACGAATGTTGCCGCGTCACGCCCCGGCCGTACTTCGCGAATCGATTGCAGCACGCCGTTCTCCGTGAGACGGAGATCTTCCGCCTTCACCGTCCTCGATGACCGCACGCGCAGCGGCACTTCGACGAGATCGACGTTGAGCGACTCACTCGCTGCAACCGCGGCTGTACGCACTTCGGCCTTCTCGCTCGCCTTGTAATGGCCGGACCAGACGATTGCACTGACGACATGAGGATCGAGCGACGTACCGAAGTCATGCGCGACGCGCCACGGCGCCGCGCGCGCGACGCCAACGATCGCGTTGTCGACGTAGAACTCGACGCGATCGATGTTCCGCGCATCGGTCGTGATCTCCAGCGCGAGCGGACCGACAGCCTGCGCCCCCTGCTGCGGAGAAAGAAACGTGATGCTCGCAAGAATCACCGGCGCGATCAGGCCCACGTCCAGTGAGAACGGTATACTCGGCGAAATGACTCCCGGCCAGAAGCTCGGCGCGTATCAGCTCATCGATCGCCTTGGCGCCGGCGGCATGGGAGAAGTGTGGAAGGCCGAGGATCCGCGGCTCGGCCGTACGGTCGCGATCAAGATTCTTCCCGCAACCGTTGCTACCGATCAGGAAGCGATGCTCCGCCTGCAGCGCGAAGCCCGCACCGCGGCTCAGCTCTATCACCCCAATATCGCCACGATTCATTCGATCGAAGACGACAACGGGCAGCTCTTCATCGTGATGGAGTACGTACTCGGCGATCCGCTGACGAAGTTCATGAAGGAGCGGTCACTGACGGAGGCGGATGTCTGCCGCATCGGCCGCGGCGTGGCGGAAGCGCTGGCGGAGGCGCACGAAAAAGGGATCGTGCATCGCGACATCAAGCCGGACAACATCATCGTCAACGATCAGCGCGTGAAGGTGCTCGACTTCGGGATCGCGAAGCGCTTCGGCCCCGAGGTGATGAGCTCGAACGCGCCGACCGCCTTCGTCACGCAGCAGGGGATGATCGTCGGCACCGTTCACTACATGTCCCCCGAGCAGGCCCTCGGCAAGGCGCTCGATCCGCGCTCCGACATCTTCTCTCTCGGCGTCGTGCTGTACGAGGCGATCACCGGGAAGCTGCCGTTCGTCGGTGACACGGTGACGGAAACGATCACGCACATCGTGCGCGATGAGCCGACGGCGCCGGCTCGGCTCAACGCGCAACTCTCGCCGGGCCTCAACGCGATCATTCAACGATGCCTGCGGAAGAATCGCGACGAGCGGTTCGCGAGCGCGAGCGAGTTGTCGCAGGCGCTCGATCAGCAGATGGCACGCGCGTCGACCGAGATGTTCTCCGCGCCGACCGTCGTGAAGCCGGTGACGCCGATTCCGCCTGCGCCGCCGACGGTGCGCGAAGTCGCGAAGCCGAAGTCGCGCGGATGGATCTGGGGCATCGTCGCGGCAGTCGTGATTCTCGGTGCAGTCGGAGGGCTCGTTGCGAGTCATCATCAGGCTCCCGCTCCGATGCCGATTCCGGCGAAACCCGTTGCCGCCGCGGTGACGACGACCACGGCAGCGCCCGCGCCGCCGCCAAAACCGGCAGAGACGTCGGTCATCGTCGAAGAGAAAAAGCCGGAGCCGGCACCCCAACCAGCCGTTGCACCACCGCCGGCGCCGAAGTCGGTTGCCGCCATCGATCACTATCAGATAGGAATGTCGGCATTGGCCGAGGGGCGCCGCTCCGAGGCGCGCGAGGAATTTCTGGAAGTCGTGAAGCAGGATCCCTCAAACGCCAAAGCGCACTTTCGCCTCGGCGAGATCGCGACGATGAATCACAACTTCGGACATGCGTCGGATGAGCTGCGCAAGGCGCTCGACTCCGCTGCAGGACTCGATGATCGTGAGCGGCGGCTTGCGGAGATCTGCCTCGCGATCTCGACCAGCGACCGGCTGCGTGCGGGAGAGCTGGGACGCGAGTTTCATCGCATCTATCCGGAGGATCCCGACTTCGAGCAGATCAAGAGCTCGTTCCCTGCCGAGGAGCCGCTGCAGCGCCCGAAACTCTTCCCGCGCCGCAGACGGTTCTAAGAGACGTTCACTTCCTCTTCGGGAACGGCAGCTCTCGCACCATGGTCAGCGTGTCGAGATCGTCGATTTGCGCGACGATGAGCGCGGAGCCATCCGGTGTGATCCCGTGCGATTCCAGTTGCGATGCGCCATCGAACCCGGTAAGTGGGCGGCGCGTCGCTGCGGTATCGCGGCCGAAATCGAACTCCTGTTCGTAGAGGCCGTACTTCCCATCCTTCGATGCGCCAACGAAGATGATTGCCTTGCCGTCGGGTCTCCAGCGAGCACGCCCGACTGAAATGAGGATGGATGATCCGAAGTCAGCCGCGAATGGCACGACTTTCTGATCGCTCACGCGCATGACCATGACCCGATCAGGGGTGGACAACCGATATGCGATGTAAGCGCCGTCGGGCGAAACCTCGGGCTGTTGTGTGTTGCCGGGAGTGAGCACGCGGCTGCTTCCATCCGGCTTGATCTGCCACAGTCCCAACTTCTTCGGATTCACCGAGGCGAAGTAGATTTCACCGCCCGGACCCTGCGTTGGATTCTCCGCATCGTAGCCGTCGTTCGAGACCTGTTGAGGGTAACTGCCGTCGGTGTTCGCCTTCCAGATTTCGAAGTGACCCGTGCGATTCGAGCTGAACAGGATGTGTTTCCCGTCGGGTGTGAACTGCGGATCCCAATCCTGCTTCGGATCGTCCGTCAGCTGCCGCATCTCGCCGCTCTTGCGCGAGAGCGCCCAGACGTCGAGGTTTCCCGTGCGATCCGACGAAAAGATGATCCATTCCCCATCGGCAGACAGTGCCGGCTGCCGATCGTTGCTGTTGCCCTGCGTGCGCCACGCCGAGCCTGGTGTTCCCTTCAGCGCCACCTCGCGCAGATTTTCGCGTCGCGATGGCGTTTCGACGATGAGCGAGTCGTCTCCGACACGATCGACGTAAAACCCGAAGACTGGAAGAGAGAACAGGGTTTCTTCGTGGCCTGAGCGCACCTCGTGACGCACGAACTCGCCGCCCGCGATTTGTACGCCGGTCACCGCCTGCAGCCGGCCGTAGAGGAATTCGTCACTGGTCAACCAGACGACTGCCGTCGGCGTGTCGGTGATCTCGATGATCCGGTTCTTTCCGCTCGCGACGTCGATCAGCACGATCGCGCCTGCGACGTTCGCGTTTCCAGGCGTCAGTGAAGCCGCGATCGTTTTTCCATCGGGCGAGAACCGTGGCGTCTGCACCGATCGTTCAGTCGACGAAAACAGCATGCGTTCATTCGTTCCCGAGGCATCGGCGACGAAGACGTTGTAGCGATTGCGCCCGTTCTCCGACACATAGCGCGTGAAGGTGAGCGTGTGCCCGTCAGGCGACCAGTCCCCTTCCACCGCGGGAGCGACGATGCGCTGTGCTGCGCCACCGACAACGGGTACGCGATAGAGAGCTGACTCGGGAGGTGTGCCGCGCACGAACAGCAGCGTTGCTCCGTCAGGAGAAAAGCGCGGAGTCGTGTCTGGTCCATCCGTGATCGCAATTTCGCCACCACCCGAGAGCTGTTTGACCCAGATTCGCCTGCGCCCGTCGCGCGCCGAACTGAACGCGATCGACTTGCCATCCGGCGATCCGGCAGGAGCGAAGTCTGCGCCCGAAGAACTGATGTAGCGAACGCGCGGCACGCTCTGCGGCCTGCGAAATGCGTAGTGCCCGCCGATCGCCGCGACGATTGCTGTCGCCACGAATGCGGCGGCCAGCGACAAACGTCGCCTCAGTCGGTGCGCACGTGTGACCGACTCGACGGCGGGTTCGCGCGTGACTGACGAGGAGGACGCGAGCCAGCGCATCTCGCTCGCGACATCGAGCGATGATTGCCATCGGTCCTCCGGATCTTTCTCGAGGCATTTCTGCACGAGATGTTCGACCGACGAAGGGACGAGCGGGCGAAGCGACGTGATCGACGGCGGCTGCCCGGTCACGATCGCAGCGATGATCGAAGTCTTCGACGAACCTTCGAATGCGCGGCGGCCGGTCGCCATCTCGTAGAGCACGGCACCGAGTGCGAAGATGTCGGTGCGGGCGTCGGTTTCGACGCCCTCCAACTGCTCAGGCGCCATGTAGTGGAACGTGCCGACGATCGTTCCCTCTTCAGTGAGCGGTGCAGCCTGCATCGTCGTGTCGTCGCTGCTGACCCGGATGCTGACCGGCTTCGCGAGTCCGAAGTCGAGGAGCTTTGCACCGCTGCGCGTGAGCATCACGTTCGCGGGTTTGAGATCGCGGTGCACGATTCCTGCGCGATGCGCCCGATACAGCGCGTCCGCGATCTGCGCGCCGTAGCGAAGGATGTCGGCGACCGGCATCGGCCCTTTCGCGATGCGTTGCGCGAGCGTCTCCCCTTCGAGGAGCTCCATCACGAGATAGCCGTCGCCGACGTCGTACAGCGTGCAGATGTTCGGATGATTGAGCTGGGAGATGGCCTTCGCCTCGCGCTCGAAGCGAAGCTTCAACTGCGATTCCTTCGCGAGCTCGGAGGGGAGGACTTTGATGGCAACGCTGCGATCGAGCCGCGTATCGCGCGCCCGGTAGACCTCGCCCATACCGCCCGCGCCGAGGCGCGCAACGATTTCGTAAGGGCCGAGGCGGGTACCTTGAGAAAGATCCACGAGGACATAGTACTGAGTTCTGAGTGCTGAGTTCTGAGTACTGAGTCGGGCATTACGGTTCGACTCAGAACTCAGAACTCAGAACTCCTTCAGATAAACTCCGCGCCGAATGGCCATCGATCCTCTCGTTCTCGCGCGCCAGCTCATCGACATTTCTTCACCCACTGGGGAAGAGCTCGCGATGGGCAACCACGTTTTCGAACTGCTGTCGGATCTTGGTTACCGGTGTCAGAAGCAGGAGGCTGCGCCGAATCGGTTCAATGTGCTCGCGCTCGCGGGTGGGCGTCCGCGTGTCGTCCTCAATACGCACATCGATACAGTGCCCCCATGGTTTGCCTCGCGCGAAGATGACGACTTCATTTACGGCCGCGGTGCCTGCGACACGAAAGGCATTCTCGCGGCGATGATTGCCGCGGCGGAGCGTTTGCGCGCCGATGGCAGAAACGATTTCGCGATGCTGCTCGTGGTTGGGGAAGAGACAGACTCGATCGGGGCAAAGTCCGCGAACATCGCATTCAAGGATCTCGGCTCGAGCTACGTGCTCGTCGGCGAGCCAACGGAATCGAAGTTCGCGCGCGCATCGAAAGGTGCGCTGACCGCGTTCGTCGGTTTCGAAGGGATCGCCGCACATTCGGCGTATCCCCATCTCGGCGATTCCGCGATCAGGAAGATGGTCGCGGCGATCAACGACATCAACGCCGCGGACTGGGGCCACGACGCGGTCCTCGGCGATGCGACGGTGAACGTCGGTGTAGTGAAAGGCGGCGTGAAGCCGAACATCATCGCAGCCGAGGCGGAGTGCCAGATCATGTTTCGCCTGGTGACGACACCGGACGATGTGCGCGCGAAACTCGAGTCGATCATCGCCCCGCACGGTGGACGCATCACCTGGACCCACGGCAATCCGCCGCAGCACATGACCGTGCCGGAAGGTGCGCCGTCGACGATCGTCGCGTTCAATACGGACGTGCCGCATCTGTCTGCGCTCGGCAAGCCGCTGCTGTTCGGCCCGGGCTCGATCCTCGATGCGCACGGCGTGAACGAGAAGATCGGGAAGAGAGAATTGATGGACGCGGTGAATGTTTATTACGACGCGGTCTCGGCCTTGGCGCGAATCTGAGGATGAGAGAGACGAGCATGAAAACGATCCGCCTGCGTTGGTTTCGTCATCCCGAGCGAGAGCGGGGGACCTGGGTGTGTGGGAGGCGCGCGACATGACCTTCGTACCTCCCGCCCACCGGGTCCCTCGACTTCGCTCGGGATGACGAGAGATTGCTCCGTGCCAGCACTTCAATCTCCGGTCACGTCCCGTGAATCATTCGGCCTAGAGGTCCCAGAGGTCCCACGAAACTCATGACCAAACTCACTGAAGACATTTATCTCATCGCTGCCGTCCGCACTCCCATCGGGAAGTTCGGCGGCGCGCTCGCATCGGTGACGGCCGCGCAGCTCGGGATCGAGTCGGCGAAGGCGACGCTCTCGCGCAGCGGGATCGATCCTGCCGATGTCGACGAAGTCATCTTCGGCAACGCACGGCAGGCGGGCGTCGGTCCGAATGTTGCGCGTCAAGTCGCGATCAAGAGCGGCCTGCGGCACGAGACGCCGGCGTACACCGTGAATCAGGCGTGCGGCTCCGGACTCCGCGCCATCATGAACGCTGCCGATCAAATCCGCCTCGGCCAGGCGAAGGTCCTGCTTGTCGGCGGCACAGAGTCGATGTCGAACACTCCGTATCTGCTCACGCGTGCGCGCTGGGGTCAGCGCATGGGGCACGGTGAAGTGATCGACGGCATGTACCGCGATGGCTTCCAGTGTCCGCTCGCCGATGAGTTGATGGGGGCGACGGCGGAGACGCTGGCGGAGCAATACGACATCTCGCGCGAAGAGCAGGACAAGTTCGCGGTCGAGTCGCAGGTGAAGGCGGGACGCGCGTACGAAGAAGAGCGATTCAAGGACGAGATCATTCCGCTCGAAACGCTGAAGACTGATGAGCATCCGCGCTTCGACGTCGACCTCGGCTCGATGGCGAAACTGCCGCCGGTGTTTCGCAAGAACGGCACGGTGCACGCCGGAAACTCGAGCGGCGTGACGGATGGTGCGTCGTCGATGCTCGTGGCGTCGGGCGTATCCGTCGAGAAACTCGGGCTTCAGCCGATGGCGAGGATCGTCGGTTATGCGCAGGCGGGTGTCGATCCAAAGGTGATGGGACTCGGGCCCGTGCCGGCGACGCGAAGTCTGCTGGCGGATGCCGGCTTGACGCTGGACGACATCGATCTCATCGAGCTGAACGAGGCATTCGCGGCGCAGGTGCTGGCGTGCGATCGCGAGCTGCACCTCGATCATTCGAAACTCAACGTGCACGGCGGGTCGATCTCGCTTGGACATCCGATCGGCTGTACGGGGGCGCGCATCACGACGACGCTCCTCCATGCACTGAAGGCGCATCAGAAGAAACTCGGGCTGGCCACGCTCTGCATCAGCGGAGGAATGGGCATCAGTCTGCTCGTCGAGCGATGCTGACGTTCACCGACTCGCATTGTCATCTCACGATGGCTGACGCCGGCGCGGCGCTGGAGCGTGCCCGTGCCGGCGGAGTGCGCGGCTTCGTCGTTCCGGCGACGAAGCTCGAGGATTCGCCGCAAGCGATCGCGATCGCGCAGCAGCATGAGGATGTGTGGTCCGCGGTCGGTTTTCATCCGCACGACGCGAAGGATTGCGATGACGCGGCGTTCGCGAAGATCGAGGAACTGGCGAACTCAGCGCGCGTGGTCGCGATCGGCGAGTGCGGGCTCGACTATCACTACATGCACTCGCCGCGCGAGACGCAGATCGCGGTGTTCGAGCGTCACATCGAACTGGCGAAGAGCCTCGATCGGCCGGTGATCGTGCACAACCGGGAGTCGACGGACGACATGGTGTCGATTCTTTCGCGCAGCGGCGCGCGAGGGGTGCTGCACTCCTACACCGAATCGCTCGAAGTCGCCCAGCGCCTCGTCGATCTCGGCTGGTACATTTCATTCTCCGGGATCGTGACGTTCCGGACCGCGGAGTCGCTGCGCGAGGTCGCGCGCGCGCTGCCGCATGATCGCGTTTTGATCGAGACCGACACGCCGTATCTCGCGCCGGTGCCCTATCGAGGCAAAGAGAACGAGCCGGCGTTCGTCGTGAAGATCGCCGAACTGCTCGCGTCGCGATGGAGCGTGCCGATCGAAGAAGTGGCCCGGCAGACGACGGCCAATTTCGAGCGCGCGTTCAGCGTTAAACTGCCGGTCGCGCAATGACAGACCGCCCCGATCTCTCCGTCGTCTTCCCTGTCTACAACGAGGAAGAGAACGTGCCGATCCTCCTCGACGAGATCGCGAAGGCGCTCGACGGGAAGGGTTGGTCGTACGAGATCGTCGCGGTGGATGATGGCTCACGCGATCGGAGTCTCGAGATTCTGCGCGAGCAGCGTGCGAAGCATCCGACGCTGCGGGTGCTCGCCTTCGAGAAGAACAGCGGTCAGACCGCGGCGCTCGATGCGGCATGGCGTGCGGCACGAGGGACGTTCGTCGTGTCGCTCGATGCCGATCTCCAGAATGATCCGGCAGACATTCCGCTGATGATGAAGAAGCTCGAGGAGAGCGGCGTCGACATGATCATCGGCGTGCGGGTGAATCGCAACGACACGTGGTCGCGCAAGATGCAGTCGCGGATTGGCAACGGCGTCCGCAACTGGATCACGAAGGACAACATCACCGACACCGGCTGCTCGCTCAAGCTCGTGAAGCGCGAGGCGATCGATCGCGTGACGCTCTACACGGGGATGCATCGGTTCTTGCCGACGCTGGTTAGGCTGCGCGGATACAAGGTGATCGAGATGCCGGTGAATCACCGCGCGCGGCGCTTTGGCGTGTCGAAGTACGGCGCGATGAATCGCGCGTTCCGCGGACTCGCGGATTGTCTCGCCGTGCGCTGGATGTCGAAGCGGATGTTGGACTACAAGGTCCATGAAGATTAATTGGGATCTCTGGCTCGTCATCGGCTTCGCCGGCCAGTTCGTCTTCGCCGCGCGGTTCATCGTGCAGTGGATCGCTTCCGAGCGCGAGCGCCGCAGCCATGTTCCGATCCAGTTCTGGTATCTCTCACTCATTGGTGGCGCCATCACGACGGCGTACGCAATCCACCGGCGCGATCCCGTGTTCATCGTGGGACAGGCATCGGGTCTGATCGTCTACGTCCGGAACCTGATGCTGATCCATCGCCATGCTCAAAGAGATTCAGCGGAAGCTCCTCCTCTTCATCGCACGTGAATCGATCGCCTCTGCGCTCGAGCATCGAGAAACCAGACTCGACGAGCGATCGGTCGATGATGATCTTCGCCAGCATGCGGGTGCGTTCGTCACGCTGACCATGAATGGTGAACTTCGCGGATGTATCGGCTCGATTCATCCGGTTGCGCCGTTGTATCGCGCGGTGTCCATGAGCGCGATCAATGCTGCGTTCCGTGATCCCCGATTCTTTCCGCTGAATGAGCGCGAGTTCCAGGCGGTCGAGATCGAGATTTCGGTCATGGGTCCGATCGAGAGAGTCCAATCGGTCGACGACATCGTCGTCGGACGGGATGGACTCATCGTCAGTCGTGGCCACAATGCGGGACTGCTGCTGCCTCAGGTCGCCACCGAGTATGGCTGGGCTCGCGAAGAGTTCCTTCAGCACACCTGCAAAAAGGCGGGACTACCGCCTCATGCGTGGCGTGAGAGCGGAACCACGATCGAAAAATTCTCAGCGGAAGTATTTGGAGAAGCAGACACTTAGCGCTGGATACGGACTCATCCGGGCATATTCCAATCCCCCCGTCCCGTTTTACCCGGCACTTTGCCAAATAACACGTACGCAACGACCTGGGCCCGATTCCGTCTCGCCACGCAAAAGCATCCCATCGTCCGCCTCCTCGGCGGGCGCGGAGCCACATCGCTCGCACTCGCCGCGACGCTCTCCGTCGGCGGTCTGACGCAGATGATGGACGGCGTCCACATCGTCGTGCGAAAGGACCTCGATGCTGTCCGTGTCGTCAAGGAGCAGGGGAGAACGGCACAAGTGATGGCGAAGATCGACGACGGCTTCGCGGGCAACTCGCTCTTCAAGCTTTCCCGTGCGTTGCCCGGCTCGCTCGTGACCCGTGAGAACTCGCTGTTCAACGATGGCTGGGTCGCGGATCCGGCCGCGCCACAGCAGGTGCGTCGCGATGTGTTCCACGAAGAAATGGCGCGCATCAACACCGCGATTCGTCGCGACTTTTTCCAGAATGCGGTGCCTTTCGGCGACATCATCCATGAGAAAGCGCAGAAGTACGATGTCGATCCCGCGCTCGTGGCAGCGGTCATGGAGACCGAGTCGCGCTTCCGGACGAATGCGCGCTCGCAAGTCGGTGCGAGAGGACTCATGCAGCTGATGCCGCGCACCGGCCGCTGGATGGGCGCGAACAATCTTTACGATCCCGAACAGAATGTCGAAGCCGGTACGAAATACCTCAAGTACCTCTCGCAGCGCTTCGATGGAAACTTGAACAAGACGATCGCCGCCTACAACGCAGGCGAGGGGAACGTGAAGCGCTACAACGGCGTGCCCCCTTTCCGCGAGACTCGTCAGTACGTCAAGAAAGTCCTCACGCGCTACCAGACGCGCCAGCAACAACTGAAGAAGTATCAGGAAGGCGGCACGTCGCCGAGCGAAGAGCTGGCGGTGAGGTAGCCGGAGCAGGCAGCAGGAGGAGCAGACAGCAGACAGCAGGAGCAGACAGCAGGAGAACGAATATCTCCTGCTGCCTGCTGTCTGCTGCCTGCTGTCTGCTGCCTGCTGCCCGCTGCCTGCTGTCTGCTGCCCGCTGCCTGCTGTCTGCTGTCTGCTGTCTGCTGTCTGCTGTCTGCTGTCTGCTGCCTGCTGCCTGCTGTCTGCTGCCTGCTGTCTGCTGTCTGCTGCCTGCTGCCTGCTGCCTGCTCCTGCTGCCTGCCCGCTGCCTGCCCTTTGACTCGCCATCCCCTTGTGAGTTAACGTTTTCGGGTCAATTTGTCTCGAATTCTGGGAGGGGACAATGGTTAGTGTGCGTCGGGTGGCTCCCGTTCTCCTGCTTGTGATGGCGATTCCGCTCTTCGCCGCGGCAAAGAAATCGTCTTCACATCCCCCGCGTGAGCTCCATCGCGTCGGCGATCACTACACGCCGTATACCCCGCCCGATCCTTCGACGTATCCGGCCAACGCCAAAACGTACACGATCAAAGCCGGCGATACGCTTTGGGCGCTCGGGAATCAGTTCTACGGCAACGCCTATCTCTGGCCGCAGTTGTGGGAAGCGAATACGTGGGTCACGGATGCGCATTGGATCTATCCCGGAGATGTTCTCCTCCTGCAGGGTGAAGCCACGCAGCAGACGGCAGACGTCGAGACCGGCACGACCACGACAGCACATCCCGTGACTGGGACATCCTCCGCGCAACAGATGCCCGAGACGACTGCCGAAGTGTCACCCGTCATCGGGCCGCCAATTCCTCTCGGTGTTGAAGCGGACATCTACTGCTACGGTTACCTCGGCGATCCGAATGAAGCGATGCCGAACTTCGTCTCGTCGTTCGAAGATGTCGAAGTGCTCTATCAGCCGGGCGCACAAGAACAGACGAATGCTGTGTCAATGGGCGATCTCATCTACATCAACGGCGGAACTGCAACAGGCATCAATCCGGGCGATCTGTATCAGGTCATCGAGCCCGGCGATCTCGTGTATCACCCGCGGACGAACAAACTCCTCGGCCGCTATTACGACTTCCGCGGACAGATCAAGATTCTCTGTGCGGATGATCATCATGCGCGCGCCATCGTCACCGATGCCTGTAAGGAAATTCATGCAGGCGCGAAGCTGAAGCCGTGGCCGCAACTCCCGATTCCTCTTGCACGCATTCCCGCGATGCCTGGTTTCTGCGATGACCCCAACGGAAAGACGGGTGGCTTCATCGTCTCGTCGCTCGGCTGGGAGGGCGCGCTTGCGGAAGGCAACCTGGTGATGATCGATCTCGGCCACGATGATCAGATCCAGCCGGGTGACTTCTTTACAGTCTGGCGCGAAAGCCCTGTTGCCGGTCAGCCCCGGCAGGTCCTTGGCGAGATCGGCGTCCTGACAACGGAGGCACACACCTCGACCGCGCGCGTCCTCGACATGCGGCGCGCGATGATCGCCGGCGATCACATCGAAGCGAAGTGAAAAGTGGGCTCGCGGGCTCTCGGGCCCGCGGGTTCGCGGTTTCACTTCCCGAATCCACTGCACGCCCGCGTAACCACGAACCCGCGAACCCAAAGGGTTGCAAGCCCCAGCACCCTTTCCTATACAATCCATCGCTTCGGGTCCATAGCTCAGCGGTTAGAGCTACCGGCTCATAACCGGCAGGTCCCAGGTTCGAATCCTGGTGGACCCACTTGATACGTGATGGCACGACTGATCATTCTTCATCGATACCACCCGCACATTGCGGCCAAACCGTTTCGCACAGGCGTTCCGACCGAGGAACGCCTTTTTTGTCTCCGGAGGAGCTGTTGAGCGTAGACGTCGAAAAGCTATGGGAACTGCAGTCCGTTCTTTCTCAATTGGCCGACCGTGAAAAGGCGATGAGCGTCAAGCCCGAAGCCTTCGCCGAAGTCGACCGCGAATTTCAAGCCGTGAACGACGAGATGGTTCGTTTGAACCAGTCGCTCGAGACGCTGGGCAAAGAGCGCCGCCGCGTCGAAGGCGAGCTGTCGGACTCTCAGGAACTGCTCAAGAAATACCAGGGCACGCTCATGCAGGTGAAGAACCAGCAGCAGTACGCGGCGGCGTGGAAAGAGATCGATGCCGCGCGCAAGCATGTGAAGGAGCTCGAGGAATCCGCGCTCAAGACGATGACCGAGGTCGAGGCGATCCAGAAACAACTCGACGATCGTCAGTCTTCGTATGACGAGTTGAAGCTGCGTCACGATGAAGCGCATGGAGCGTGGCAGGCATCCCTTGGCGATCTTCGCGGTGAGGCGGAAGCGCTGCGCAAGAAAGCCGACGAGCTCGAGGCCGCACTGCCCGAGACGGAACGCCGCGAATTTCAGCGGACGTTCAAGCAACGCGGCGGCATCGCGGTGTCGCGTGTCCTCAACGAGTCCTGCTCGTCATGCCGCACGCGAATCCGGCCGGCACTCTCACAGCGTCTTCGCCGCGGCGAGCTCGTCGCTTGCGAAGGCTGTCATCGCATTCTCTATCTGGAGAAGACCCCGGCTTGATGCTCGATCGCGAAGCCATTCGCGCGAATGTCGCAGCCGTCGAGTCGAAGATTGCAGCAGCCTGCGCACGCGCGGGACGCGCACGCGACGAGGTGACGCTCGTTGCCGTCACGAAGACGTTCCCTGCGACTGCCGTCGACTATGCGGCGGCTGCGGGAATCGCGAACGTCGGCGAGAATCGCGTGCAGGAAGCGCGCGACAAGCGTCCCGACTCGAAGGCCAATGTGCGCTGGCATCTCATCGGACATCTGCAGTCGAACAAGGCGAAGGACGCCGTGAAGTTGTTCGATGTGATTCAGAGCGTCGACTCGGTCGAGCTGGCCGAGAAACTCGCGCGCGCTGCAGGTGAGAAGAGGCTCGAGGTGCTGCTGCAGATCAACATCGGCCGCGAGCCGCAGAAGAGCGGGATCGCGCCGGAAGATGTGGCAAGCGCCGTGAAGCACATCGGCTCGCTCGCTTCGCTCGATCTGCGCGGGCTGATGATCATTCCGCCGCAGGGAACCGACGGCGAGGCGCGCGCGTTCTTCCGTGAGACGCGCAGGCTGCGCGACGAGCTCGGACTGCGGGAGTTGTCGATGGGCATGAGCGAGGACTACGAGATGGCGATTGAGGAAGGGGCGACGATCGTTCGCGTCGGCCGCGCGATCTTCGGAGCGCGCGGATGAGAAGAGGCCTCGCAATCGATCCGCTTCTCTCCTGGCTCTACCTGATCTTCGACGTCATCAGCTGGACGATCTTCGCGTGGTGGATCATCTCGTGGGCTCATTTCTTCGCGTCGCATACGTCGTTCCGCTGGCGGTATCGCGGTGCGTTCAATGTGCTGACGCAGCTCAACGAGATCTTCTCGCGCATGACGTGGCCATTGCTGCGGCCCATCAGGCGCCGATTGAATCGATACGACACCGCGGGCATCGATTGGTCGCCGATGATCCTGCTGATCATTCTCTGGCTGATCAAGGCGCTCATCGAAGTCGGTCGCAATCTGCTGTTACAATAACTGGTCGCTGCGGTCGCAGTTCGTGCCGGGAGGGGATGATGCAGAACCTGACGCCACTCGAGATCCAGAAGGCCACCTTCTCGAAAAAGTTCAAGGGCTACCACCCGGATGAAGTGCGCGGTTATCTCTTCCTCGTGGCAGAAGAGATCGAGCGCGTGCTCAAGCAGAACGATGATCTGGTGCGCGAGAACGCCAACCTCCGCGAAGATCTCGAAGAGCACACGGCGCGCGAGCGCATTCTCAAAGACACGCTGCTCTCCGCGCAGCGTGTGTCCGAGGATGTGAAGTCGAACGCGCATAAAGAGGCGGAGTTGATCGTCAAGGATGCGGAACTCCTGTCGGAGCGTCTCGTCGCGCAGGCGATGTCGCGCGTGAGTGATCTGGAGCGCTCGATTCAGGATCTGAAGATCGAGCGGAAGTCGGTGCGCGCGCGACTGCAGTCGACGCTCGATCTCGTGCAGCAGATGATCGCGCTCGATGTGGAGCAGGAGCAGAACGAACTGCCGATCACGTCGATGCGCCGCGGGTAGGGTTCATCTCCATCCTGAGCGCAGCGAAGGATCAACCAAGGCGCCGGGATTCGTACGCCACGAGCATGGCGTGTGGGGTTGCATCCCGCGGCGCCTTGGTTGATGCTTCACTGCGTTCAGCATGAAACTCGTCCGCAACCTCAAACAACTCGCCACTCCCATCGGCCGTACCGGTCTGCGCGGTGCGGCCATGCGCAATCTCACGGTTCACGACAACGCCGCCATCGTGATCGACGGGGAGCGCATCGCGTACGCCGGACCCGAGAACGAGATGCCGCGCTTCGACATCGCGGAAGACATTGATGCGAAAGGTGCGACGGCGATTCCCGGCTTCGTCGATACGCACACGCACATCCCGTTTGCCGGCTACCGTGAGTCGGAGTTCAACCGGCGGCTGCAAGGCGAGACGTACGAGCAGATCGCAGCCACCGGAGGCGGCATCGCGTCGACTGTGCATGCGACGCGCGCGGCATCGGAAGCGCAGCTGACCGAGAACGTGCTCGAACGGACGCGGACGATGGCGCGTTACGGCACGACGACCGCGGAGGCGAAGAGCGGCTACGGACTCGATGTCGAGTGTGAGCTCAAGCAGCTGCGAGCGATTCGCGCCGCGCGCGACGCGTCGCCGGTGCGCCTCGTCTCGACGTGTCTCGCGGCGCATGAGTTTCCCCCCGAGTCGCGCGGCAGCGCGGCCGCGCGCGAGGGATGGGTCTCGACAATCATCGGCGAGATCCTGCCACGCGTGCAGGAGGAAGGACTCGCGACGTTCTGCGATGCCTTCGTCGAGCGAGGCGTCTTCACGCGCGATGAAGGAGAGCGCGTGCTGCGCGCCGGCGCTGAGCTGGGGATGATTCCGCGGCTCCACGCCGATGAGCTGTCGGATACGGAAGGTGCGTCGCTCGCAGCCCAACTCGGCGCTGCATCCGCCGATCATCTGATGTACATCGGCGACAATGGTATTCGTGCGCTCGCGGCTTCGGACACCGTCGCGAACTTGTTGCCTGCGACGAGCTTCTTCCTCATGTCGGAGCGCTACGCGCCGGCGCGCCGGCTCATCGAAGAGGGGGCGTTTGTAGCGCTCTCCACGGATTGCAATCCCGGCTCGTCGATGACGGAGTCGATGCAGGTCGTCATCCAGCTCGCAACGCTGCGGATGAAGATGACGGTCGAGGAATCGCTGACCGCGGCGACGCTCAACGGGGCGTACTCGCTGCGCCTTGCAAACGAGACCGGCTCTCTCGAAGCGGGGAAGCGCGCCGACTTCATCCTGCTCGAGGCACCGTCGTACCTCCATCTGGTTTACCACTTCGGCGTGAACCTGATCCGCGAAGTGTGGCGCGACGGCCGGCGGGTGGTCTGAACGCTGTCCGTGAAAGCGAACATGGCTGACCTCACAAAGAGTCAGCACAGGCGTTCGGCATGCCCTCTCCTGAGAGGAACGAGATGGCAAAGCCATTGCGAAGAGCCTGCTTCAACGACAGCTGCTGATTGGAGATCGCATGACCCGGAAGTTCCTCTCCTTCGCATTTGCCCCATTGCTCCTCGCTGCCTGCGCCACCGCTCCCAAGCCTGTTCCCACACCCGATCCCGTCAAGGATCCGACGATCATCGGCTCGATCGACGAAGGTGCGCGGCAGGCTTCGATCGAGGCGCACGAGGTGCAGCAGAACGCCCGGCGCGCCGGACGCGTGGCCGGAGTTCTCGCAGTTGTACTGACCGGGCCCGATCACAAGGACTGGTTCGATGTGGTCGCGCGCTACACGATTGCTCGTGACGTCGTCGAAGGAACGATGACAGCTGCGGCAGCCTCACGCGGGCTGAAGGAGGGCGCGAAGCGAGGGCTCGTGCTCGATCAGCAATTCGCTGAGCTGCACGACATCCAGGGAGTCGACGTCTTCCGTCCGCAACCTTCCCTGATCGTCGCCAGGCTGGGTGCAACGCCGAGTCAGGCAACGCTGAGTCAGGTCGCCGCGGTGTTTGCCAATCGCGAATTGCGTTCGATCGACATCGAAGCGCCGGGCGACTCCGCCGAATCCATCCGCACGTCTCTCATCGATCTCGGTATCCCTGCAAGCAGTATGGCCGCGTATCAGAACGAGGGATTCGATGGAGTCGTGCTGCGGATTACCTACAAGGATTGAGGCTCACAGAAGCTCAGCGCTTCGCCTGGCAGCGCGCTCGCGATAGATCCCGCCAGTCGTCGATCGGTTCCACGGAGAAAACTATGAAAAACAGCAGCATTGACGCAGCAAAAGTGGCAGGAGCAGGGGCTCTGGCAGTTCTCCTGGCGACGTCCGTTTTTGCGGATGATCGTCCCCAGGACAGTACATGGCGCGACCGCCAGCATCGCGATGGCAGCGTCAGCCGGGAAAGCGGCGAGCGACCGCGGGACAACAGCAATCGCAGCGACGGCTATCGCAACAACGACAACCATCGCAACAGCGACAACCATCGCAACAACGACAACCATCGCAACAGCGACAACCATCGAAACAACGACGGCTATCGCAACAACGACAATCGGTCGAACGACCGCAATCGTTCCTACGACCGTAATCGTTGGAACGATCGCAATCGCTCCTATGACCGCGATCGCTATGAGCGCTACAACTCTTCGCACACGTATCGCAACAACGATCGCATCCGGATGCACGGCCGCATCAACCACTACTACCACGAGCGGGGCGGTTATCGAGTCTGGATCGATGGTGGACGCTATTCGTACTGGGTGCCGGAAGTCTACTGGCGTCCCAACTGGCGCGTGGGTATCGACATTTCCCTTGGCGGCATCTTCCGCGACGGCGTCATCTACAGCGAGGTCTATGACGATCCCTACTACGAAGACGGGTACTACAACGACGGCTACTACAACGATGGCCGCGGCTACGCGGACGACATCCTCAGCGGCTACGTAGAACGCGTCGATTACCGCACCGGCAGCATGTGGGTGCGCGATGGCCGGAGCGGCCGGGAGTTCGTCGTCGATACGCGATCGATCGATCCGCGCTACAACCGCATCGACGCACGCGACGTGCAGCGCGGCGACCGCGTGACGTTCGTCGGTTCGTTCGCACGCGGCGGCGTCTTCATCGCCGATCGCATCGACGCAATCAACACGCGTTAATCGTGAATCTGGAGCGACAGGTGTGCAGCCTGTCGCTCCGACGTACATTGAGTCTATGAATCTCGACGGTTTGCTGAACGAAGCAAGGTCGCTGCGCACGCTCGAACAGGTGTTTCGCTGGGGCGTCACCAAAGATCCCGCGATCCTTCCTGACGATGTCGTCATTCAGGACGAGTACACGCACGACGTCCTCTTCCATCAGGCCGGCACTTACTTCGTCTTCGACGCGACCTGACTCGGCGCCATCAATACGGTCTCCGTGTGGGACCATCGCCCTTCTGCCGATGAGTTGCTCGATGCGCGACTGAGCCGCGGCTGGAAGCCGACGCCAAGTGAGCTGCAGTCCGGCGCGCGCATCCTTGGTCACGCCGCACGCTGCGCAGTGTCAGGATGAGATCGCATCACGCCCGCGCCAGGCTGGCGCGCTCCATGACAGAGTGGTGACATTCGGCGCGCGGCCGGTATCTCGGCAATCATGAAAATCTACAATTCAATTCATGCGAGGCACTGCTATTGCGCTCGTTGTTTTCGCGCTCGCGTGCACGACCACGACCTCGGTGACGCGAACGGGCACGGGCATCTTCGCTCCGAAAGGAGAATCCGCAGCGGAGGAAGATCCGCCGCGCGGGCTCACTCTCGAAGTCGCGTCGATCGCGCCGGATGGCACGGTCATGCTCGATCTTCGCAACTATTCGAACGAGCCCTTCGTCTTTTCCGGGACTCCGGAACATCCGCAGTTGATCTTCGAAGTCGCCTCGGGCAACACCGAGTCCCGGCACACGATCTCTCCATTCGGACGTACGGCGCATGAAGTCGTGGCCGGCGATCGTATTCAGCTCAAGGCGAAGATCGGTGGCGTCATCGGCCGCGTGCGCATCGGTGTGCGCAGCCGCGAGTTCGGCTACATGGTGTGGACGGATTGGATCGCTCCGTAGTCGATGATCCTACTTTCGCCATTCGAGCGGAAACATTGCGCCGGCCTCTTTCGGATCAAGGTCTACCGAAACGGTCTTCGCAGCGCGCGCCAACACCGGATCATTGCCGGAGGCAAGGTCCTTTGCCGTTGGCAACAGGACCTCGTCTGGAGCGACTCCACTGTGCTCCAGACTCTTTCCATCGGACATGATGAGATCGGCATCGGTCACACTGAGGCCATAGAAGACCACGACATCGGCTCCGGTCTGCAGCGATGTCTGGCGCGCCTGCATGACCGCGCCTGCGGAGCGGTCGCCAATCACCGTACCGCGCTTCTCCAGCTGGACGAGACGGGCGAGGACCTCCGACGCCGATCCTGAATCGCTGTCGATCAACACGACGATTGCACCCTTGAATGCTCCGCTTCCCCACGTTTTTGCCATGAGCGGCTTTTCGTCTTTCCGCTTGCGAACGTCGGCGATCTTCACGTCGTGGTCGAAGAGGGCGCCTGCGAGCGTTTTCAAGGTGTCGATTGAGCCGCCTCCATTGCCGCGGAGATCGAGAATCAAAGCCTTGTGTTTGTTTGCTCTTCGCATCATTTCGTGAACTTCATGATCATCGAGGTCGAACTGAGGCATTCTCCAGATGAGTACCTGGTCGAGCTCCTGATAGCGATGCCGGTGGAGGTGCTCGTCATTCTCTTCGTCGATGACCTCGGCCCAGAAATCGCGGTCGTTCGTGAGGTCAATGCGCTGTCTTCCCTCCGTTACTTCAGCCTGGATTTCGAGCTGCCGCTGCTCGCCGCCGGGACTCTGCACGACGAGACGAACAGTCGGTCGAGGCCGGAGCGCGCCGTAGAGATAACGAAGTTTCCAAACCGTAGCGCGGGTCGCGGCGAAGCCGTCCATCTCCACGATCAGATCACCTGCGGCGAGTCCTTTCGTTGCCGCATCGCTCTTCGGCTTCACCGAGGTGACGTAGCACTTGTCTCCGATCGCCTGATACCTCCAGCCATACTCCACGCGCGAGGCACGGCGCGGCGGCAGGAAGTAGAGGTGCGAATCATCGAAATCGAGCAGAGCCTGGGCGATGATTCCGAAGATTTGGCCATTCGACGTCGCCTCGTCGACCTGCTTGTCTGCTAGTGCGAAGCGTGCGTCGAGCTCGATGCCTCGAAATGCGGGATCGTAATAGTGCTTGCGAACTTCGTCTCGGATCGATCGCAGCATTGTGTGCCCGCGAGAACGGTCAATCTTGATGTCGGCGCGAACGGTGATGGCAATGAGGAGGGATGCGAGAGAGAACAGTCGTAGTCGCACTCGGTCATTATGCAGCAGTCATTCACGGTGTCTTCGGGCGAGGCGTCACACCGATAGCGCGATCAACATCTGCGCCGCAACATACGTGCTCATGATGACGGCCTGGGCAGCGCGGAATTTGAAGCGGAACCTGTCGATGGAGAGGACGCCATCCGAGATGACGAACAGGATCGCGCCAATCGCTGCTGCGCGCGTCAATGGCGAAGGAAGCAATGCGGCACGAACCGAGGCCTGCCACGCCATTGTCACTAGCGCTGCAACATAGATGATGACCGGCAATCGCAGCGGCCCGAGGCGTGGCCAGAGAATCCAAAGCACGACGGCGGCGAGCAGCAGCAGCGGAATGACGAGCAGCGGCCGCTGGCCGAGTCTCGTGCCGTCGAGGAACGCGACGATGTATGCGACGTGTGCGGCGAGAAAGCTGAGAAGGCCGGCGATGAAGTGATCGCGCGGCAGCATGAGAAAGATGTCGCCAGCCAACGAGAACAGCAGGCCGGCGACGATCGCGCGCTGGTACGGTGGATTGCTGGCGGGAGCGAGAGCAGCGAGCACGATCAGCAGCGTCGTCGTGAGCGGTTTCGTGACATAGACCAGACGGCGCCGCTCGGTGTAGTCGGCGACGATGTGGGCGAGGGCCGACGCCGCCGATGCGGCGATCAGGATCCAGGTGAGCGGCGGCAGACTCGGCATCAACGCCTCGAAGTCTATTGCACGATCCTCGATTGATGGACTTATCGCGACGAGTAGTCTCGAACAATGACCGCGTCAGCCACAAAGAGAACGAAAAGCGAAATGCAGAACGCAGAATGAAGAACGAAGAATTGAGGACCTTGCGACTATTCAGTGGGTCACGCTGACCCCCGTCATCCCGAGCGAAGTCGAGGGACCCGGGCGGGCGTGTGGTACGGAACTCATGTCGCGCGCCTCCCGCCCACCCGGGTCCCTCGACTACGCTTCTAATGAACCTCCTCGATAGGGACGAGAGCGAACCCAAACTGGGCGGCACGTTTGCCAAGAGAGTTGAGC